>Ga0206677_10004429_pt1 | contig 11476 bp, 10 predicted proteins | sample M130m12015metaG_FD_155475 | JGI IMG/M metagenome (GOLD analysis project Ga0206677, IMG submission 155475) | Ammonia-oxidizing marine archaeal communities from Monterey Bay, California, United States - M1 30m 12015 | ecosystem: Environmental > Aquatic > Marine > Intertidal zone | place: USA... | reverse complement strand
GCCTCAAGCGCAAGTCCGTGGATGTAACTTGCTTTGGGCCGAGAGAGCCCACATGTAGCCAATTCTTCGGCTGAAAACTTGCGAATCGCTTCTGGGGTTATATCACTCACCAATTCAACCAACCTTCCCCACACAGCATCGGCAGCGAGGACAGAAATCTGTTGGCCGACAATTGAACGGACTAAAGTTGAAAATAAATCACCGCGACCTTCAAGGCTCTCATCGGGATATGAACGGACAACTGCGCCGAGTAAATCATCTTCTGATAGTGCTTTGACAGCATCGCCCCACCATGTTGGTCTACCCGTGTCCATGGCGTATGTTCGGGCGTTGGGGTTTTGAGGTCTTGTCTCATGGCACAACCATGCGAGACGAGTTGAAGGAAATTCTAGGCTTGAAAAATGTCATGCGTGCAGGATGGGTTCGTGCAGGCATCGATTCTCCAGAATCGGTTGCAGCACATTCGTGGGGCATGTCGATGCTTGCACTCAAATTGACTCCTCCGCATCTGGATCTTGCCCGAGTGCTTTCCTTGTGTATCGTCCATGACATTCCCGAAGTTCGGGTTGGGGACTTAACGCCGCATGATGACACTTCGAACAAGGCTGCTGATGAGCATAACGCGATGAAGGCTCTTGCTCCTCAATGGGTCGCTTTGTTCGAAGAGTACGAGCAGGGTGAAACTCCTGAATCTCGATTTGTCAAGCAATTGGATAAACTCGACATGGCTCTGCAAGCGGAACTTTACCAGGAACAATTTAACTTGCCACTTGAAGAGTTCATCGAAAGTGCCCGTAAGCGTATATCAGACTCGGAATTGATACACTTACTTTCGTGATTTTTTGACAACGAGTCTCCGACAAAAACAAAAGGGTGAGGCGACCGGCCTAGTAACATAGCCCGATAGTGTAGGGGTCCATCATAACGGGTTTTGGTCCCGTTGACCTCGGTTCAAATCCGAGTCGGGCTACCTCTAATGTGATGGTGTCAACTTTCATCGGCACCGTTCGAACAGTCCCATTCGCCGTCGTTAACCCATTCCGCTGGTATGACTTCTCCATTGCCACAATCAAACCATTCGCCACCGGCAACAACATCTGCAGATTCAGCAAACGCAAAGAGGATGACCAACCAAACGAGTTGGGAGAGAACCGTCAATGCAATTGAAGCGATGGAGGTGATTGTTGCAGCCTTGATAAGCCCTGCATCTTTTCCGAATTGGACATATTCGGCATTGGAACGTGCCATGTAGGCAACAATTATTGCAGGAACTGCAACGATCAAATTACAAAATCCAAACAGAGGCGTAATAGCAGCACCCAAACTGCCCATCAATGCGAGTGAACCCAAAACGATCGCAACAATGGCTATTGTGTTAGGTGAACTGTTTGCAGACAGTGAAATCGGCTGCTGAGCGTATCCTTGTATCACGGTTTGCGGTGGAGGAGAACTTACGGGTGTGGATTCCATTTCATCCATGAACGAATCCAGTTCATCAACTTCATCCATTCCCCATTCGAACTCTCCCTCGCAATGAGGGCATGCAAACTCGCCCTTTGCATCATCATCAAGTTCTATTTCTTCTTCACAATGCGGGCAGAGGATCTCGACCATGAAGTGTAATTTCTACATTGCGTTGTTAAACTTTGACCCGACCAGGATTGAATTTTGCTCGAAGTATCGTGTGCGTTCTTTCTAACGGCTGTTAACAACTTCCACCAAAAGTTATGCAAGTTGAACCAACTTCATCAGCTGCTTCGCCTGCCAAGAATACGATTTGAATAACTGAGAATACGAGCGCTATGATTGTCAAAATGAGAGCCGCATTGGCTACTATCCAACTTATGCGTGCAGTACTTTTCCGCTTTTTTGCATCGGCATCGGGCACACCGACACTGTGTTTTGAGGCATTTTTAACGCTTGATACATAGATATACGCAGGTATGACGAATAAAATGTAACAAAGACCGCAGTATGGCAAGAGCAGGCTCGCCACCGCACCGAAGAGAACAATAACTGAAAGAATGAGAGCCGGTGTTGGATTTTTGGCATGCGATTGATGGTGGATATACACCACCTGGTTTTGATTTCTATCGTTCAATGCATCGGCTATCAGGACCTTTTCATCCTCATCGTGCATGCCCCATTCGAATTCGCTCTCACAATACGGACAACCAAATTCCCCAGCCGCATCGTCATCCAGTTGAATCTCTTCTTCACAATGAGGGCAGAGAATCTCAACCATGCTCTTTCTTTCTGTCAGCTGCAAATAAAAGTTCATCCGGTCAACCAATCAAATGTTCGGTCATGTTCATCAATCGAGCGCCCTTGGCTTGGTGCAGTGAGTCACATGAGTATCGCAAAAATAGCCGTTCTAGGAGCCGGACAAATGGGAAATGGTATTACGCAAGTTGCTGCTTGTGCAGGTTACGACGTAACCATGATTGACATCAAACAAGAGTTCGTTGACCGAGGTATTGCTGCTATCGAGAAATCACTCGCCAAGTTGGTTTCCAAAGAACGCATGTCGCAAGAAGACGCAGATGCGGCACGGGAGCGCATTTCCCTTTCAGTTGACCGTGCAGATTGTGCAGATTGTGATTTGGTGATCGAAGCAGTTCCGGAAATCCTTGATTTGAAGGTGAGTATTTTCCAAGAATTGGACGGTCTTTGTAAGCCTGAAACAATTCTGGCCTCCAACACTTCTTCCATCTCCATTTCGACGATTGCTGATTCAACCAATCGACCAGACAAGGTCATCGGAATGCACTTCATGAATCCAGTTCCAATCATGAAACTTGTAGAAATTATCAACGGTAACAAAACCAGCTCAGAAACCAACGCTGCAGTTATTGAAGCATCGGCAACGATGGGTAAAACAGCCCTCTCCTGCAATGATTCGCCAGGCTTTGTTTCGAACCGCATTTTGTGCCCTATGCTGAATGAAGCGATTTTGACCCTGCAAGAAGGCGTAGCCCAACCCGAGGCCATTGACGGAATCATGAAACTTGGAATGAATCATCCGATTGGTCCTTTGGCACTCTCGGACCTTATCGGCCTTGATACTGTTCTTCACATCATGAATGTACTCCATGAAGGCATGGGCGACGACAAGTATGCGCCTGCGCCTCTTCTCATTCAAATGGTCGAGGAAGGTAAACTCGGACGAAAGTCCGGTCAGGGCTTCTATTCCTACTAGGGTGAACTTCTTTGGGGCTCAAAGACAAAATCCAGTTTTGGGCGATTCATCGCTTCCTCAACACCGTTGTCAATTCACCTGAAGTACACATCCCAAACCGAAAAGAGGCTGATTTCCGCCTCGACTGGCTGGGCAGAATGGCGGTCATGAGAGCCGGCCTCTCTGGACTCATCTCTGGATTGTGCGTTGTTGGAATCGCCCTTTTCCTACGAGATTGGGAAGCCGTAGATGGGGTTACTGGCTTTGGATTCGTTGTTTTGATTACACTGACCAGCAGTATCATGACGGGTCTTGAGTTACTCTTTTTGTACCGTGATTCATTGAGTACTGCAGCTCGAATGGCGAAAATACTGAACATCCCACGAGAAGAACTCGAGCAGGTCGATTTAGAAAACTCGATTTCGCATTGGTTGATTCATGCAGCCCTAGGCGCTCCTGGCTTTCATGGCACTATGTTTGGGATTGACCCATTGGCGAAAATCGGTAAGATTGGAATGCTCGTACGCAAGGTTCTCAAGAAATTCCGAATCGTTGCCAGTGCAACAGTGTTCAAGATGATTATTCGTCGAATGTGGGTTCGACTCCTTGGGCGAGTGGCGTTAAGGGCCTATGTGGAATTACTTTCTCTTCCCGTTTTCGTCCTCCTCAATATGATTGGCATGAACGCAATGATGCGAGATATGCGTTCACGTTTGGTTGGACATGAATTTACTCCGAAACTTATCGCTCATGCATTTCCAGAGGGTTTGGATTCGATGGATGATGGTTTGAAAAGAGCACTTCATGAAGGCATGGCAGAGCAAATCACAACGGCTCGTTTCATCCATCCAAATCAGATTCGAGTTCTCGATTTACTTGGCGCTAACACGAGCATGCAGGCGGTTACAACCAGTGCTCACCAACGAAGAGCCAATCGATTTTTACTTGCGATTTTTTCCATGTCGGGCAAAAACTCACCCAGATGCAGGAAGCTCATTCGCTTGCTTGAGGGAGAGATCGGTGTGGAAGAAGTCGTTCGCGTCCGTCAAGAAATTGATGATGCAATCTACGACCTCGAACCATTGCAACGGCCTTGGTTGTAAGCAGTACAGTAAACGAGTCAACACCAAAAACCTCCAGCCTGTCGTCGATACATGGCTCACTCCCCCTACATCGTTACTGGCGCATCGAAAGGAATCGGTCGCTCCGTTGCTATGCAGATTGCAGAGGCTGGTTTCCCGGTTATCGCATTGGCGCGACAATCTCTCGAACTCGACGAGATTGGCAAACTGCTTACTCAAGTTCAACCGGAATCACGTACTATTGCTTGTGATTTATCCGACTCAGTAGCGATTAAGACGGTATGTGAGCAAATCGATGAATCTACTGAATGGATTGCTGGAATCGTTCACAACGCAGGGACTATTCATCCCGTGCAACCCTTGGAAGGCGCAGATATTGATGATTGGTCGTTTTCTCTACGAGTCAATCTCATTGGCGTTCAAGACCTTACGCAACGCCTCATTGGGAAAATGGGCGGTGCTTTTCAATCGCGAGTTACGACGATTTCGAGTGGCGCCTCGTTGAGGCCCGTAGAATCATGGTCAGCATATTGCGTATCGAAGGCTGGATTGGATATGTGGACGCGTTGTTTGGCAGCAGAATCAAAGAACAAGAACATCAGCGCTATCGCCGTTGCTCCTGGGATTGTCGATACAGGAATGCAAGTCGCCATACGTTCCGTTCCTCCTGAGTTGTTTCCAAGCCATGCGGATTTTGTTTCGCTCCATACCGAAGGACACCTTGCGAAAAGTCAAGATGTTGCTCGTCTCCTTCTACCCCTGATTCTTGAGCAAACGATGGAACAATCTGGGCAACGCTTTGATGTTCGAGAACTTTGATTTCATACGGAAAACGAGAGAAGGGTGATAAGCCAGCACCATGACAGCCTGTTTAGAGGGATTCTATGCCAGGTACAGACCGTGTTGAAATTCGAACTTTGAAAGTTGGACGCTTTTGTGTCGTTGATGAAGAAGCTTACAAGATTTTGAGCATCTCAAAGTCCAAACCAGGTAAGCACGGCTCAGCAAAGGCCCGACTCGAACTTGTGTCTCTGTTTTCTTCGAAGAAAATCTCTCACGTCGGTACTGTGACCGACAGCATCCACGTACCAATGATCGAAAAAGGGAAGGCCATGGTCACCCACATCGACGGTGAAGAAGTTCATGCAATGAACATGAAGGACCACTCCATGATGATTCTTCCAGTTGATCCAGACATCCAAGTCGATTCTGGGCAAGAGATTCTTTGGATGGAAGCCCTCGGCCGTTACAAAATCGAACGCTGAGTTTGAACATCCGACTACACTTTGTGAATCTTCACAATTTTCTTTTTGTCCGGTGATGTATTCATAAGCCTAAAGTGTTCATCGACGTCTATGTCCGATGTCGGAACCGCAAATGCGACTGAACCCTTTTCAGTCGATGAAGCAATGAATAACATGAGTGATGCAGACAAAAAGTCTCTGAAAAGTTGGTACTTTTTTGACTGGGCAAACCAGGCTTATGCACTCACAGTTATGACCGTCATTGCACCTCAAGTGATGTCTGGATTGTACAACTACGCAACTGGTAAGCAAACTGGTGACGCATTTTACGCACAAGTTTTGACCTTCTCGATGCTTTTCGTCGTCATTACTGCACCTGCTTTGGGAGTTATTGCTGACCGTATGCCAATCAAGAAGAAACTACTCAAGTGGTATACATTGGCTGGTGTTGTCTTTACCGCACTCATGGGTGCTGCTCCGTACTTCGGTTCTGAAGGTTACAAAGTCATGGCAGTCATGTATGTCATCGGTACAGTCGGTTTCACCGGTGGTAACGTCATCTATTACTCCTTCATGCCGTATCTTGCTGAGAAACGGTGTATGGATCATGTATCCAGTAAAGGGTACGCTTACGGTTTCATGGGCGGTTCAATGCTCCTCATCTTCCACCTGGTTCTTCTGCTCGGTCCGTTCGGATGGGACAGCAACTTCCGTTTGTCCGCAATTTTCGTGACCTCCGCTTTGTGGTGGTGGGGCTTTGGTTATCTGATGTTCAAATGGACTCCTGAACCCGAAATTCCTTCAAACATGGAATGGGAGGGCGTTGTCTCTGCTGCCAAGGTTGCTTACGGTCAGGTCTTCACTACATTCAAGGAAATCAAGCGATTTAAGATTCTTGCAATGTATCTTCTCGCATACTTGCTGTTCTACGATGGTGTCAACACCATTGCCAGCATGGCAAGTGCTTACGGTGATTCTGTTCTCCGATTGAGTCTGCAATTAAACATCTATTTGCTCCTGACAGTGAACATCGTTGCTATTCCAATGACCTTGTTGTTTGGTAAACTTGCAAACGCCAAGGGCACCAAGTTTGCTTTGATGCTCTCTCTTACCATTTACTGCTGTGTTGCAGTTGTCGCTGCAGGGTTCGCTCCTTTGGAACTTGATTCGACCGTTGATGACAAGGGTGTAGCAGAAGATGCAGAACGTTACGATTTCACCTTTACCTGGAACGAAACCGCTGAAATGTACGAACTTACCACCCTTTACGACAAGGGGTATGAAGGTTGGATCAGCGAAGATGGCGCCGGTGACAATGATTTCCGTGATGCATACCAACAATACTTCCCTGAACCGGATTACTCCACAGAATCCGCAACCAGTTCGATTGGAACTGGTATCCTCATGTGTCTCGCCATTCTTGCTATTCTTGGGACATTTGGCGCCGGAATTCTCTACATCCAGAACCTCGAAATGGGCTGGAAGGGAGCATTACTCGCTTTCCTCTTGGTTGGCTCTGGTCTTATTGGCGTCTCGATGCTGGCTGAAGACCAAACCGTCACAGAAGAATCTGTTCCGATGATTGACGCTGAAAACGCAACAGCGATGGTTGCTGCATTTGATAGCGTGGACGACCACCGATGGGCTATTCTCTTTGTTGGTGGACCAGAAAGTGGAAACGATGAGATTGGTGACACGCATCCAACGAATGTCGATCAAGGTGGACTGGCTGACGGCTATGCCACATGGATGCGTTCGAATGTTTGGCAACCTCTTGGAATGGGCGTGACTGCACAATGGATTACGCTCGGAATGTTCGTTGGTGTGGCCATGGGTGCAGCTGGTGCACAAGCACGTTCCATGTTCTCAATGCTCATTCCAGAGACACGAACTTCGGAATTCTTCGGATTCTTCGGTTTCCTCGGAAAGTCTGCAGCTATGATTGGAACGTTCCTCTACGCTCTAGCAAGCACACAGTTTGACAGTCGTGTGGCAATTTTAACAATCACAATAGTGATTCTCATGGGTACATTCCTCACAAGTCGTATAGACTTGGAAGAAGGTATGCGAGTTGCTGCTGAAGAAGACCGATTGGCACGAGAGAATCCAGACTTTGCTAACGCACAGATGGACTGAAGTTGACAACAGTTCGTCCTCCGTCTTTTCGATGCGTAGTTTTATCGAGCGAAGAGCAGAGCGACAGCCATGAAAGCATTCCAACTGGTACAAACATTTGGCTCAATGGTAGTCATTCTTGTCATGGCTTTGGTCTGGGGAGTTCCACTCGCTCCGACAATCATGTACTATGACTGGGCTACGGGGTTGTATGATTTCCAAAACGATTGGTTGAATGCATTAGGGACAGGTCTGTCGATTTCGAGTTCTGCGATTGTCTACAGTTTTTCCTTACTTGCCTTTTCAGCAACCCTTCAATTCATTCTCCACGTTCGTATCAAAGAGAAAACAGTAGTCCCCCTGGCTTCTTTCAGCACCATTCGATGGGCGTTTTGCGGGCAAATTCTTCGCTCAACACAGCCGGTTTTACAGCATTTTGTACCGTCCTTTGTTTCCAACATTTACTACAGAGTGTGCGGTGCTAAGATCGGTAAGAATACTCAGATTAACACGCATCGGCTCAATGACCCTTTCCTCATTCGCATCGATGATGATTGCGTTATCGGTGGAGGAGCCACTTTCAATGGCCATTTGGTCGAGAAAGGTCAGATGGTCTTCGCACCGATTCACATGCACAAAGGCTCCCTGGTTGGAACGGGAGCTATTGTCCAGCCAGGAGTTACCGTTGGTGCCGATGCAGTTGTTGCAAGCGAGGCCTTGATTCCAAAATATCGTACTATTCCTGCAGGTGAAGTATGGGGCGGACTCCCTGCCAAACTGATTCGTTCCTCTTCAGCCCGCAATGACTCCTGAGTTCAAACAGTGCTCAAATCAATCACAGAGAACAGCAACCTATTCAAGCGGATTGCTTTACCTTGTCATGTACGCGTAGCGTATCGAGGATGTGTTCCATTTGGGTGTCGAAAAATCTGCATACCGCCAACCAGTCACGCCACAAGGTCTCAAGGCCATCGAAAAGGGAACTTTGACATGGCTTGACGATGACATGTACAACAACCTTAACACGGGTGTTCTTGAACAATATTTAGAAGAAAAAAACCTTGTAGAATCCTTTGAAGTATCCCACTGGAGTACACCTAAGGTGTTCTATGGTATCGCAATTGGTGCAGTGTTTTCTGGCGTTACAGCCTATATCGGTTTGAAACTTGGTCTCGCTATTTCGGCAGCTTGGTACATCGCCTATCTCCTGGGCATGGCGCTCAAGTGGTCGCCATCCGAAGTCAACATTGCAACATCCGCTACCACGGGTGCGACCCACGCTTCGACCGGTTTCATTTTCACTTTCCCTGCAATCTTTCTGCTGGCTTCTGATCCGAAGTACTTCTTAGCAGATGGTCCACTGATCAGTAATGCAGATACGTTTAATTTGGCATTCGTGGGTATAGTAGCCAGTATGTTTGCTGGATTCCTTGGAATCATGTATTTCATCATCTTCCGGAGAGTTTGGTTGGTCGAAGACCCGCTTCCTCTCCCCGGTTTTGAGGCCACGCTCAAGATGCTCGACATCGCTTCTGATGTCAACACCGGTGCTGTCGAGCATGCTCGTGATTCACTGAAAACCATCGGATGGTGGACCACCATTACCATGGGAGGTTTGTTCCTCGTCGAATACCCTCTGGTTTGGATGAATGGAAAGAAGTGGGCATTGCTTGACTTCTTGGCTGAAAAGGGTCATATTGGTGAATATGGTTTGGCCACTTTTTATTCGAAAGGCAAAATCCATCAGCCCAGTGGAATCGATGAAGCGACCGGTGCATCTCTCAACTACACTGAATGGTCCGAAGGTACAGCTTGGAATCCATTTGCCTACACCTACATTGGTGTGGCCTTGACCCCCTCCATGTTCGCTATTGGATGGTTCATGAAGACAAGAGTAGCTTTCCTTGTTAACCTCGGTACACTTGTCGGTTGGTTCTTCTTAGTTCCAGCCGTCGTTTACTTCAACTTCCCAATTTACGATGCGTCACTCCAGTCCAGTATACCGATTCAAGACTATGCTGCCGGAGGTTCTGCTTCGCTGCAAATGATTGCTTTCTCGAAGTCGGTTCGTACCATCGCTATCGGTTCGATTGTCGGTGGCGGTATGTTTGGACTTGCGAAAATGTGGAAGACCTTCGTGAACATCTTCGGCGACATTGGCTCTGCACTCAAGGGTGAAGGCAGCCAAGAGTACATGGAAGGTAAGGGATGGTATGAATGGCCACTCAAACATATACCCATCTTCATGGGAATCACGTTCCTTGCCATGATCTTGATCTTCACCGTCGGAGGTTTCTCTGTACTCGCTTCACTGGTGTTTGCTACTGTCCTCATTCTCACGACTTTCCTCCTCGGAGCAATTGCAGTTCGTGTGATGGGTGAAACGGGGATTGAGCCTGTTTCTGGGACTTCCTTCATCGTTCTCTTGATGTTGCTCGGTGTGTTCTTGAACGCACAAGACCTGTTGCAATTGAACACTCAAGACGCAGTTCTCCTCGGTCTTGTCGGTACCACTGTGTTTGGCTCGGCTATCTCCATGTCCGGTACAGTCATCGGCGACTACAAGAACAGTCTCTACATCGGAAACCGACCCTACCACATCTCGAAAGGAAACATCATGGGAGTCATTCCAGGCGCTATTATCGGCGCAGGTGTTGCGATTTTCCTTTCCAAGCAACTTGCAGACGGGACCATCGATTTGATGGCGCCCCAAGCCAATGCGTTTGCAACATTCTCCGTGATTTTTGCTGAGCGTGAAGGCGATTTGATTCTTCTCGGTCTCGGATTCTTGCTCGGAATGTTTGTGGAATGGGGTACTGGGATGGGTACATCATTCGGACTCGGAATGTATCTTGACGTTCCTCACACGCTCCCAATGCTCATCGGCGGTTATTCCCGAGACAAGTGGGAAGAAAAGCGTCTCACGCCGAAAATTGAAGCCATCAAAGAGAAAGATGGGGCTACGGCTGCGGAGAAGCAGCGTGCGTTAATCCTCCTCAGCACATTCATGGTCGCTGCAGGTCTTCTTACTGGGGAGGCGTTCTTTGGTACAGAGTCGAGTATTCTTTCGTTTATCGACTCACTTTGGATTTCTACGCCTGACAACGAAACTGGTACATTCTTTGGAATCGAGGAATTCGCCTCATCCACTCAGTGGTACATTGGCCGAATGATTGGATTCATTGGTCTCAATGTCGCAATTGGTGGCGGTATTTACTACCTGTTCAAGCGAGCTGGAGTCATCGGTGGAGAAAGCGTCGATGCTGTTCTTGAGAACTGAGCGTGAAATGTATGACTTCCTCTCCCAAGACCCCCGTCTGGGTTTGGGGATTGTTGGTTGCTGCAGTATGTGGTGTTTCGAGCGCCGGCGCCTTATTCCAGCATGTTGACGCAGTTCCACCTTTGTTGAGAGCATCTTGGCGTCTGCAATTGACTTCGATTGTGCTTGCTCCTTTCTTCATCTACCAATGGCGTCAGCAGGATCAAGTCACGAAGAAAAAAATGTTTGAAAACAAGACGCTCTTGATACTAACAGTCAGCAGTTGTGCCCTCGCCCTCCACTTTGGGGCATGGGTTGCCAGTCTTGATGCAACATCATTGACCCATTCACTGCTGTTCGTCACCGCACATCCACTCATCATAATCGTGGGTATGGGCGTACTCAGTACGTTTTACATCGGCTTTCGTCAACCATCACGCCTGGAGGTTTTGGGCGCAATGATTGGATTTTCGGGGGCTGCAGTGACGCTACTCGACCAGGGTTCTCAACAGGGCGGTCATACCGTGACGCTGTGGGGTGATTCGCTGGCTTTTTTTGGTGCTGTGTTTGTCGTTGGTTACATTGTGAGTGGTCGTAT
>Ga0206677_10004427_pt1 | contig 11480 bp, 9 predicted proteins | sample M130m12015metaG_FD_155475 | JGI IMG/M metagenome (GOLD analysis project Ga0206677, IMG submission 155475) | Ammonia-oxidizing marine archaeal communities from Monterey Bay, California, United States - M1 30m 12015 | ecosystem: Environmental > Aquatic > Marine > Intertidal zone | place: USA... | reverse complement strand
AGCTAAATCTGCTTTCTGTATAATTTCATTATACCATTTAGAATAGTCTTCTGCTCTTTTTGTTAACTTCTTACTCATAATCCAAACTTTGGCACAGATATTGTTAATTATTTGTTATAAAAATTGTAGTAAATTTGTTTATTATCAAAATACGAATACAAAACTAAAGCATTTTGAGCATAGACAATAAAATTTTTCTAATTTTTAGCTATCAATTTATGTTTTTTTAAATCTCAAATAATTTCATTATGAAAACAAATTACATCAACACAACAAGCTCAAGAATTTTTTTCTATTTATTTGTAATTGTTTTCGCTTCTTCTTGTACTATCTATCAGAACGTGCCAGGTAATGATGGTATTTATTCTTCAGAAACAAACCGACAAAATGTAATTGTCGCTAACAGTGAAGAATATAGAGATTACCAAAATAATTATTTTACGAAAGAATTAGAAAGAATAGATTATGTTAATGGAACAGACATTCTTACAGACATAGAAACCTATAGTTCTGTGAACGATACTATTTCAAATTCAAGAGATAGCATTGGTAACTATAACTCAAATAGTGCTTGGGGCTATGAAGATAGTCAGAGTGTTGTTATTACTATTAATTTAAACAATAACAATAGTTTTGGATGGGGTAATAATTGGAATTTATACGATCCATATATTGGGTATGGATATGGGTATGGTTCTTTTAATTCTTGGTATGGAAGACCATGGGGCTTAAGATGGGGGAACAGATGGAATAATGGCTATTATTGGGGTGCATACGGATATTTTAATAATCCATATAATAATTTTGGCCCTTACAACCCATATAATTATGGCATGTATGGTTATGGATTCTCAAATTGGGGGAATTATTATGGTAGTGGTTTAGCCTATAATGGAAGAAGAAATTATAATTATGGCAGGAGAGCATCCACTAACAATTCATATAGTAGAAGGAATTATAGCACTACAACCAGAAGAGCAAATGCTTTTGTGAGAAACAATACTAATAATACTACCAAAAGGGTTGGGAGATCTGATAATACTACTAGTAAAAGAAGAGTCGCAACTACTAGAAGCAAGACCAATACCCGAAAAAGCAGAAGTTATAACACTAGGGGCAACAATAGTTCAAATTTCAACAGATCTTCTCCCAGAACTAACCCTGCTCCAAGAAGGTCATCATCAACTAGAAGCTCTTCAACAAGATCCTCTAGCCCTTCTAGAAGAAGTAGCCCTACTAGAAGCAGTAGTCCACCAAGAAGAAGCTCTTCTAAAAGAGGAAGGTAAAATATCTAAACAAGTAACTATGAAAAAAATTATCTTTTTTGTGACTTTTGCCGCAATGAGTTATACATCCTATTCTCAATCATTAGGCTATGAAGATTTATCTACTATGTTTTCAAGAAATGATAGAAATGGAAGTGCCCGGTTTGTTGCAATGGGTGGTGCTTTTGGAGCTGTAGGTGGAGATGTAACTGCTATGACGATAAACCCTGCTGGAATATCTATATTTAACGATAGCAATGCATCTATAGCTTTTCAATCTAGAAGTACAGATTACTTAACAACTTATTATGGAAATTCAACAACAACTCAACAAGATTTCTTTAAAGTATCAAATGCTGGTGTAGTATTTACTTTTAACAACTACACAAGTGACGAATGGTCTAAATTAGCAATGGGTATAAATTATAGGGTTTTAGCAGATTTTGAAGATACATTTATTGCTAAAGGAACTAGTAGTTTTGCTTCGTTTGATAACTTTCCGTTAGATAATAGTGAAAATCCATTAGTGTATGATATTGCAGATAATCAACAGTTATCTAACTTTTACAATGGAGACATATCCGAATTAAGCTTTGCTTTTTCAGGAGTCTATGAAGAAAAAATGCACGTTGGAGGTGGTTTAAATTTTTATGATCTCAATTTTAGTCAGCAAACAATTTTAAGAGAAAACAATAATGATGGAAATAACAACACTTTAAATGCTCGTCTTTACCAAGAAAATTTCACAACTGGTGTTGGGTTTTCTTTAAGTGCAGGAGTTATTTACAAACCAACAAATGCTTTTCGTTTAGGTCTTAGCTATCAGTCTCCCACTTGGTTTACCGAAATCATTGAAAATACCAACATCACAAATAATGATGGTTTTTTTGGAGATACTGAAATTGAAGTAAGTAATGATGATATCATCTATGACAATACTTTTGGTGGTAATTTACCAACACAAGGCTTGCTATATAAATTAAGAACTCCAAGTAAAATTACAGCAAGTACTGCTATAATTTTTGGAAAATTTGGATTGATCAGTTTAGATTATTCAACAAAGAACTATCGTGGTTTAAATTTATCTGGAGATGATTTTTCTGAGGAGAATTTATTTTTCGATAATCAATTAAGAAAAGTTGATGCGCTTCATCTTGGGACAGAATGGAGAATTAAAAGACTAAGTGTTAGAGGTGGATATATATATGAGCAAAGCCCAGACGTGAGAGCGGTAGCATCAGATGATCTACAAAGCTATTCTTTGGGGTTTGGATATAATTTTGGATGGGTAAAATTTAACCTTGCTTACAACAACAGCAATAAAACCGGACTTTACGACTTTTATCCGCAGTATAATCAGGTAGAAGCTGCTGAATTAAACATAGATAACACTATGGTAACTGCAGGGTTTTCAGTACATCTATAATTACACTACTCAGTGTATTTTAAGAAATATTATCACAAAATTTGAAGAGCTATTTTATCTCTATTTAACATATCTATTCATTTTTTTTGCAGTAATTTTGCACTTCATTTACTAACAAGAAAAAATGAATTCACAAACAATTACAATTCAGTCTACTAACAACGATAATATCTTAAAATTTGTAAGCAGTCAAATTTTAATTAACGGAGGTAGTTATGAATTTAATAATATAGATGATGCTAAAAAATCTCCTTTAGCGCAACAATTATTTTATCTGCCTTTTGTAAAAAAGGTATTTATTACAGCAAATTTTATTGCCATACAACGATTTGATATTGTTGAATGGAGTGATGTACAAGAGGAAGTAAGAGAACAAATTGAAGCCTATCTTCAAGCTGGAAATATTGCTGTAAAGGAAACAGACAATTCGAGAAAAAAAGAAGCTATAGAAGTCTATGCAGAAGTAACTCCAAATCCTTCAGCCATGAAGTTTGGCACCAATAAATCTTTGACAGCTACAGATGTTGAATATAAAAATATTGAAGAAGCAAGTAAGTCTTCTCCATTAGCACAAGCCTTATTTGGATTCTCTTTCGTAAAAGGAGTATTTATCTCTGAAAATTATATCTCTATTACCAAGTTTGATGTTGTTGAATGGAATGATGTGTATGCTGAAGTAAGAAATTTTATCAGTACGTATCTTCAAGATAATAAAACCATCATTAAAGAGCTTCCTAAAAAAGAAAGCACTACAAAAAAAGAAAAAGAAGAAGCTACTACAGATGGTTTAGATGGTACGCCTGGAAAGATTATAGCTATTTTAGATGAATATATTCGACCTGCAGTTGCTTCTGATGGTGGTAATATAGCTTTTAAGTCTTACGATGAAGAAAGTAAGGTTGTAAGTGTAATTTTACAAGGTGCCTGCAGTGGATGCCCATCTTCTACCATTACTTTAAAAAACGGAATTGAAACAATGTTAAAGGAAATGCTTCCAAATGAAATTAGTGAGGTAGTTGCTATCAATGGGTAATTTCTACTAAATTAAATAACGTGTTTATCTCTAATAGATAAAAATAAGATGTCGAAAACAATTAAACCTTATAAAGATTCTGACCTAGGTAAAAAAGAGCAAGTAGCTACAATGTTTAACAATATTTCTAAAAACTATGATGACTTAAATAGAGTTATTTCATTTGGGATAGATATTAGTTGGAGAAAAAAAGTAGTGAAAATTATTTCTAAAAATAAACCTCAACAAATTTTAGACATTGCCACTGGAACGGGAGATTTAGCATTAATGATGTCTACATTACAACCACAAAAAATTATTGGATTAGATATTTCAGAAGGAATGCTGGCTGTAGGAAAAGAAAAAATAGCTAGAGCAAAATTAACTGATAAAATAGAAATGGTTGTTGGTGATTCTGAGAACATGCCTTTTGAAGACAATACATTTGATGCAATCACAGTATCATTTGGTGTTAGAAATTTTGCTAATTTAGACAAAGGGCTTACCGAAATAAGACGCGTATTAAAACCTAAAGGAATATTTGTTATTTTAGAAACATCAAACCCAACAAAATTTCCGTTCAAACAAGGTTATAAATTTTATACCTCTATTATTTTACCTATGATCGGGAAACTATTTTCTAAAGATAAAGTAGCCTACTCTTATCTGAGTGAATCTGCAAATTATTTTCCTTTTGGCGAGACTTTCAACAATATTTTAAAAAAAAATGGGTTTATAAATACAATACATACACCTGTTACTTTTGGCGTTGCTACAATATACTCTGCTACTAAATAATATGAAAAAAATAGTCTTCTTTATTGTTTGTTGTTTGTTTGTTCTATCTGCTGCTGCTCAAAAAAGAAGAAATGTAGACAACCTACCTACTTTTGATGACCCAAAGATTCATTATGGTTTTTATTTAGGACTTAATAAAAACGATTTTAAAGTAAATTACAGACCAAGTAATTTTCCTAGTACCGTTGTTGAAATAAAACCTACAGCTGGTTTTAATGTGGGTTTAATTACAGATCTTCGAATTCATAAAAATATTAATTTGCGTTTTGAACCAGGTCTAATTAGCAATTCAAAAACAATTTATTTTAATAATAGTCCATCTTTGCTGACCGAGAGAGATAGTGTTCGCGAAATTGGCTCTACGTACCTACATCTTCCATTGGTTTTGAAATTTAGTACAGATAGATGGAATAACGTAAGGCCTTATGTGCTTGCTGGTGTATCTTACGATCATAATTTTTCTAGCAATCAAGAAAATTCTGATGACAATTTTAGTGGAGAATTTAGAATGAAAACTAGTAATTTCATGTATGAATTTGGTATTGGTGTTGACGTTTACTTATCCTTTTTTAAATTTTCACCTTCTATTCGAGGATTATTTGCAATGAATAGGGAGCTTATAGATGATAATAATGGCAATAGCCCTTGGACATCACCTATTAATATATTTTCTACACGAGGGGTTTTTCTAAACTTTGCTTTTGAATAAATCTATCTTCGGAATTCACTTAATAAAATAGCAGTAGCAGTAGCTACATTTAAGCTTTCTGTTAGCTGAGAGTCCCCGTACCTTGGTATAGTAATCTTAGTACTAACTATTTCTTTTATATAATTAGAGATTCCATTAGCTTCATTTCCCATAACTAAAACTGCTGAGGTTGGAGGCTTCATTTCATAAACATTATCTCCATCCATATCCGCTATAAAAATAGGAATGGAAACCGACAATAAATATTCTTTTAAATCAATATAAGAGATAGCTACCCTAGTTAACGAACCCATGCTTGATTGTACAACTTTTGTATTATAACAATCTACCGTTTCTTTTGAACAAAGAAGTTTATCTACACCAAACCAATCACACAAACGAATAATAGTTCCCAAGTTTCCTGGATCATTAATAGCATCTAAAGCGACTATCAAACCAGAAGAGTTGCTGTTTTTCTCCACTGGTATTTTAAATAAAGCTACCACTTTATTTGGTGTTTTTAAACTACTGATCTTTTTTAACTCTTGTTCAGAAACTTCAATAAAATTATCTAAATATGAAAAACTACTTTCTGTAGAAAATAAGATTTCTAATTCATACGATGAATTTAAAAACTCTTGAACAACTTTCATTCCCTCAACTACAAATAATTTATACTTGTGTCTATACTTTTTTTGAGATAAACTTGTTATAAGTTTTAGATGATTTTTAGATAAACTCATGAATTAAACTGGTTTTGTTTCACTAAAAAAAAACAATAAAACCTAAGCGTCTTTCTTTTATAGACAACTCAGAAAAGTTTTTATCTTAATAAAGTAATCAAAAGTAGTATTTTTGAGTTTATATTGCGAGTACGTTTCATGAAAAAAATCTTTATTTTCTTTTTATTGACATTGTTTTTGTCTGCATGCAGCTCTGTTAAAAGAGTGCAAGATTCTCAGTTTTTACTCACACAGAATATAATTACAGTTAATGAAAAGAAAAACACTAATACAGATTTAAATGAATTATTAGTTCAAAAACCTAACAGTAAAACATTAGGACTTCCTCTTTCTTTATATTTCTATAATTTAGGAAACAATACAAAACCTAAAAAGCCATCAGAATGGGGCAAGACAAAACCTAAAACATACAATTTTATAAAAAATATTTTTTCTGAAAAGCAAAGCATATCCTATGCTAAAAGCATGATTGGTCTAAATAATTGGTTTTTAAAAAATGGCCAATCTCCAATAATAATTGATGATGATAAAATTAAAAAAACTATCAATAACCTAACTGCCTACCATAAAAATAATGGGTATTTTAGAGTTGAAGTAAGTTCAAAAAAAGAGCTCTTGAAAAATAAAAAAGGCAGTGTCAATTATATTATAAACACCGGTAGGCCAACTTTTTTAGACGCTATAATAACAAAGATAAAATCACCTGTTTTAGATTCTTTATATCAATCTAAAAAAGCATCATCTTATTTAAAAACTGGAGACCAGTTTATTGAAACTAATTTTATTAAAGAAGCTAAAAGAATCACCAATCTTTTTAGAAATAGTGGTATTTATCACTTTACAGAAAATGATTTAGGATACTACAATATAGATACCGCTAACACAAACAATTACAAAACAAATGTTGACCTTGTTATTTTTGATAAAAAAAGAGTTTTAAAAACAAATGGAGAGTATGTTTTAAAGCCATATTATATTCAAAAACTAAGAAACGTAACTGTTTTTACTGATTATTCTTTTACTGAAAAAGACAGTCCATATCTAGACTCTATAAACTACCAAGGAATTAATTTTCTTGCTCACAATAAAATAAAGTACAATCCAAAATTATTATCCGAATCTATCTTTATTAAACCCAACGAAGTGTATGCAGATTCTCTAAGGAATTTAACGAGAAAACATTTAAAATCGCTAAGAAACTTTAAGGTAACCAATATTAGATATGAAACAATAGACAGCTTAAATAACCAACTAGATGTTTCAATTTTTCTGACACCTCTAGATAAATTTAGTTTAGATCTAGAAACAGAACTCACACACTCTAACATAAGGGACCTTGGCGTTTCTGCTAAGTTTTCTATTGTAAACAGAAATATCTTTAAAGGTGCCGAAATCTTTAAACTCTCGTTTTTAAGTTCTTTTTTTAATGCCTCTCAAGATGCAAATAAAGAAGAACGCTTTTTCAACTCATGGGAGATTGGAGCAGATATGTCTTTAGAAATTCCACGTTTTGTCGCGCCTTTCGGAATTAACAAATTAGTTCCAAAGAGGATGTCTCCAAGAACTATGTTTACATTAGGAACAAGTATTCAGCAAAATATTGGACTAGATAGAGAAACGGTCACAGCATTAATTGATTACAAATGGCAGTATAATTCAAAAAAAACAATTCAATTAGATGTTTTCAATACTCAGTATGTAAGAAACTTAAGAATTGGGAATTACTTTGACATCTACAATTCCGAATATATTAAACTTAATTCTATAGCAAAAGAGTTTTTTAACGATCCAGATTATAATTTAGAAAGACAGCAAGAAACTGTTTCGTTTATGAGAACTATTTTTAACGATTCTGACTTTCAATCCAATAATCCAGATTCGTACAGAAACAATTTAAATATTTTAGACAGGTACAATATTATAACATCAGATTTTTTAATTCCAACAATAGCCTATTCCTTTACCTACAACAATCAACGGGACTTTAGAGATAATAATTTTTCTTTTTTTAAAATAAGAATTGCCAACTCTGGAAATATTGGAGGCTTATTATCAAATAAAAAAGACAATAACAACAGGAAAACTATCTTTAATATTCCGCTAGCCCAGTATTTTAAAACAGACATAGAGTACAAGAAATTTTGGGAAATAGATGATCGTTCAGTTGTTGGTTTTAGAAGTTTTATTGGTGCAATTATTCCTTACGATAATTCAGCAATTCCTTTCACAAAAAGTTATTTTGCTGGAGGGTCAAATGATATTAGAGCTTGGCAAACTTATGACTTAGGTCCTGGAAGTCGAAATTCTGGATTAGAATATAATATTGGAAGCCTTAAGTTTTTAACCAGTGCAGAATATAGATTTGATTTATTTGGAAGTTTAAAAGGAGCCTTATTTGTTGATGCAGGAAACATTTGGGACATCACAAATTCTATTTTTGCTGAAGAAGAAGCAAGATTCAATGGATTAAATTCAATAAAAGATATTGCTGTTGGTTCTGGTTTTGGACTCAGGTACGATTTTAGTTTTTTAGTCTTTAGATTAGATCTTGGTTTTAAAATGCACGAACCCTACTTAGAAAGTAATAAATGGTTTAGAAATTACAACTTTTCAAACGCAGTTTATAACATTGGAATAAATTATCCTTTTTAAAATATTTTCGCAATTTCCGCTACAACGATTTCGATGATTTTTAGGCTCATCTGAGTCAAAATCTTCTACTCATAGCTATTTTTTGATTACTTTTGGTTCCTAAATTTCAATCATTTAAAATAAAAAAAATGAGTCACAATATAAAACCAGGAGTTGCAACGGGTGAAGAAGTTCAAGCTATTTTTAAACTAGCCAAAGAGAAAGCATTTGCTTTACCAGCTGTAAATGTTGTTGGTTCAAATACAATTAATGCTGTATTAGAAACAGCTAAAGATTTAAATGCTCCTGTAATTATTCAGTTCTCAAATGGAGGTGCACAATTTAATGCAGGAAAAGGTTTGTCTAACGAAAACCAAAAAGCGGCAATAGCTGGTGGAGTTGCAGGTGCTAAACATATTCATTTATTAGCTGAAGCATACGGAGTTCCTGTTATTTTACATACAGACCATTGTGCAAAAAAGTTATTACCTTGGATTGATGGTTTACTAGATGCAAGTGAAGAACATTTTGCCGCTACGGGAAAACCACTTTATAGTTCTCATATGATTGATTTATCTGAAGAGCCAATTGAAGAAAATATTGAAATTTGCAAAACCTATTTAGCTCGTATGTCTAAAATGGGGATGACTTTAGAAATTGAGTTAGGAATCACAGGTGGAGAAGAAGATGGAGTAGATAATTCAGATATTGATGTTTCTAAATTATACACACAACCAGAAGAAGTTGCTTATGCATATGAAGAATTAATGAAGGTTAGTCCTCAATTTACAATTGCTGCAGCCTTTGGTAATGTTCATGGAGTTTACAAGCCAGGAAATGTAAAATTAACTCCAAAAATCTTAAAAAACTCTCAAGAGCATGTTTCTCAAAAACACAACCTAGCCCACAATACAATTGATTTTGTATTTCATGGCGGGTCAGGTTCTACCCTTGAAGAAATTAGAGAATCTATTGGCTATGGTGTTATTAAAATGAATATAGACACCGATTTACAATATGCTTTTACTGAAGGAATTCGCGATTATATGCAAGGAAAGGCAGATTATTTAGCAAACCAAATTGGAAATCCAGATGGTGCAGATCAGCCTAATAAAAAACATTATGATCCAAGAAAATGGTTACGTGAAGGAGAGGTTACCTTCAAAACTAGATTGAAAAAGGCTTTTGAGGACTTAAATAATGTAGATACTTTATAGTAGGATACGTTTTAAAATACAAGAGTCTGTTTAAAGATTGAATCGCAGTTATAATTCAATCTTTAAACAGACTTTCTTTTTTATTGGAAAGTTACATATTATTCCATTAAATTTGTCAACTTAGCTTAAGGAGATATTTCCTTAAATTAATAACACAAAACAGACGACTAATTTTTAGTATATGGCTTGGTTTAAAAGAAAAGATAAAGGAATTAATACGCCTACAGAAGCAAAAAAAGATACCCCAAAAGGCTTATGGTATAAGACTCCTAGTGGTAAAATAATAGATACCGAAGAATTAAAACGAAATTTATATGTGAGCCCAGAAGATGGCTATCATGTTAGAATAGGCAGTAAAGAATACTTTGAAATGCTTTTTGATGACAATAAATTTAAAGAATTAAATTCTAAAATTACGGCAAAAGATCCTCTTAAATTTGAAGACACAAAAAAATATCCCGACAGATTAAAAGCTGCGCAAGAAAAAACCAAGCTAAAAGATGCCGTTAGAACCGCTGTTGGAAAATCTTTGGGCAAAGACATTGTAATTGCAGCCATGGATTTTTCTTTTATTGGAGGATCTATGGGAAGTGTTGTTGGTGAAAAAATTGCAAGAGCAATAGAATATTCGATCAAGAAAAAACTCCCATTCTTGATGATTTCAAAATCTGGTGGGGCAAGAATGATGGAGGCATCTTTATCTTTAATGCAATTGGTAAAAACCTCTGCTAAACTTGCACAGCTAGCAGAAGCTAAGATACCTTATATTTCTTTATGTACAGACCCAACAACAGGAGGAACAACGGCTTCTTTTGCCATGTTGGGAGATATCAATATTGCAGAGCCTAATGCTTTAATAGCTTTTGCTGGGCCGAGGGTAGTAAGGGATACTACAGGAAAAGATTTACCTGAAGGCTTTCAACGTTCAGAGTTTGTTTTAGAGCATGGTTTTTTAGATGGAATTTACGAGAGAAAAAATCTAAAACAACAGATCAACTTGTACATAGATTTAATACAAAATGAACCCATAAGAGTATAAAAAGAGCATGCCCTTTTTTACTACTACAATCTTCTAATCTAGAACAAGTTACCATAGAACTTTGCTTCTATACATCACTACAAAATTTATAGGTTACCATATAAAATAATTGTACATTTGCCCCGTCAATGAAAAAATCATTGATGTACATAAAAATCATTTAAATAATATTGGCATGTATTTGACAAAAGAAGTAAAAGAAACAATCTTCGAAAAACACGGTAATAGTAAGACTAATACTGGTTCAGCAGAAGGACAGATTGCATTATTCACGCACAGAATTAACCATTTAACAGGGCACTTAAAACAAAATCGTAAAGATTTTAATACAGAGCGTTCTTTAGTGAAAATGGTTGGAAAGCGAAGAAGTCTTTTAGACTACTTAAAGAAGAAAGATATCGCAAGATATCGTGCAATTATCAAAGAGTTAGGAATTAGAAAATAATACCTACATAAAAGAGGTAGCTATATGCTACCTCTTTTAATTTTTACTTCCATTGGATCACAACAACACACAACAACACACACAACAAGAAAAGTTTAATTAAGAACGAATTATTAAAGTATGATTCCAAAAGTATTTAGAGAGGTCATAGACCTTGGAGATGGAAGAACCATCTCATTAGAAACCGGTAAATTAGCAAAACAAGCTCACGGTTCA
>Ga0206677_10004425_pt1 | contig 11489 bp, 14 predicted proteins | sample M130m12015metaG_FD_155475 | JGI IMG/M metagenome (GOLD analysis project Ga0206677, IMG submission 155475) | Ammonia-oxidizing marine archaeal communities from Monterey Bay, California, United States - M1 30m 12015 | ecosystem: Environmental > Aquatic > Marine > Intertidal zone | place: USA... | reverse complement strand
GGATGTTAAGATCCATTAATACTTTTGCTACCTTGGTGGCTTCGTAAGCAGTTATGCTCCCACTAGGTCGAAGTTTAAATCCCGGAACCGCCGTAGGGTTCTCAACTAATTTTTCCTTCACTACGGATTTAACCTGCTTGATGAATGATTCCATTATTGGAACCAACTCCATTGCCTCCGCTAAATGCTCGGGCGCTTCTAGCCACTTGGGCTGTTCTGATTTTGTCATATTTTTCCTATCCACTTTATTTATTAATACACGAAAGCAAGTGTGACCTTGCTGATGAGCATACATACAACGCACTACACCACTTGCATTGTTTCCCGCCAGGTACTTGGTCTGGGTCTTTAGAGTAAGCTCTCTTTGCTACCTCCTCGAACCACATTGCCTTTTCCTCTAAAAACTTACGGGTGTACTTTACTGTTGTATATGTCGGGTCGTTGAATGGCTCGATAAGGGCTGCGAAAACATTCTCAACTTCTGGGTGATTCTTAATCACTAGCACCGCCTGTGCTAAAAGTTGAATGTTATTAGGGGCAGGAGTATGAGACCCATGGAGGGTTTTGTAGTCTGCGATGAAAACATTTACCCCTAATGCTTCCATGTAGTCTAGTTGACCGCTCCACAGGTCTTCATACCAATATCTTTCCTCCCTAGTGATAACTCCATCCTCTGAGCCAAAAACTTTTTCCCGACATTCTTGTATTGCGAGTCGGCTTCGGTACGCACACTTTCTCCGCTCGTCATCATCGATTTTATCAAGGGGTACTTGATTTTCTTCAATCTCATGACGAATTGTCCCTTCGTTAGCTGAATCCCGATCGCCCTGCCAAGTAAACCTTTGATTGGCTTGAAAATATGCAGGGCAAAGAGAAGATGCCTCCAACTTGGATGCAGAGAGTTTTGCTTGAACTTTCTCCGACCGTTCCACTTATGCCGCCTCCTTAAAGTCCTGCTTACCGTTATTTTCCGACTTACTTACTAAAACCTCAATTGCTTTAAGAAGCTTGGGGTCGGATTCCTTTAGCACTTCATAGGCACTATCTAAAACACCCTTTAAGTAAACAGGGTCCTTGTCCATGATCTCACCCAAGGTCTTGCCCGTATGCTTCTTCTTGCCCGGCCAAATAACATCACGCTCGGAACGCTGAGTCACATGCTCGGTTGGTCGATCCATAATTGGTGCTTTTTTTGGCTCTTCTCTAGCCATCGGATCATCCTTACTCCACATTTGCCAAGCGTAACCGAATAGTGCCGCCGCTGACTTGCACGCTCCGCGAACAAAGGAGTCAGCAATATCCCTTGCTCCAATTTTGTCACCCGCAACAGGATTCATCTTGTGATCCATGATTGCGTGGGGGATTGAGGTTGTACTTGATCCGTCTTCATGACGGAATCGAATCATTAGGTAGGCTGAACCATCGGGAGCTTTGTGAAGCTCATTTCCATCAACATCCTCCGCAAGCTCGGGCATCCATCCTTGAGCATGCTCACGAATGTCCTGTAGGGTTCTCGCCCAATTAATATAGTCAGCAGTAAACCGACCTGTTCCCTTTTGGCTGACATTTTTGGGGTCAGCAACACCACTTAGATTTGGTATATTCATATTTTTATTTTGTGATTATTAAATTATTTAGCCTTAAATTCAGGCACTCCCTTAAGTGGATCTTTTTGAGCTAAAGCCTCAACTTCACTCATCCTCCACCTAGGAGTTTTGAGAGCAGGTAACCATACTGGTTTAAGTATCCCGTGCTTTTCGAGGTGAGTTAGGTAGGCGTAACCACTAGACCTACTGAATCCCAGTAATTTAAAGGCTTCCGCACTATTTAAGAAAAGTTTTCCCGCATCCATTTGATGTGTTTAAGCACCGAAATGCCTTTATGCAAGTAAAAATATCATAATGATAATAACTTGTCATAATACCGATATGTACCGAAAAATACCGATTTGCTTGACTTAGATAAAAATATATCAGACTGTAGGGTCTTGCTTAAATAGAAAGATTATAATTATGACACACCAAGCCATAAACTGCAGAATACCAAAAGAGACCTACGACTCCATGCAAGTAATTGTAGAAAACACAAAAAAATCCACCGCGGAGTTCGTTAAGAACTGCATAGAGTGGTACATAATATCGGTCGAGAAAGAATTAGATTCCGACTACAACCCACTAAAAATAGACCAGTTTGCATATAAACTAAACAGAAAGGAAAAATAACACCCCATGAATAACCCTGCGCCCTTTACGACAAACTTAAAAGTACTGCATGACTCCACTGAGTGGAATACCCACTTCGCTGGTGAAATAACTAAAGTTCAAGTGAATGGAAAAGAAATAATGCAAACTCATGACATTGCTATGAAAACTGAAAAGCTTTCTCGGCAAATAAGGTTAATTGCAATTCTCGCAAGTATGATTGCCGTAGTAGTGCTGGTATTGGTTTCACTGATCTACCAGTACGAGGATGATCATTACACTGAAGTGAGTAGTATTGTCCACTCCAGAAAGCACATCGCGGATAGACTATACGAGTTGACCGGAAACATATGGGTCATTGATCAGTGGATAGTTGACCCTAAGTGGCAACAGGGTGGCAACAGGGTGGCAAGCCCTAGTGTTCAAGCCGACTAACCCTGACTACGGATCAGGAGGTTGGGAGTTCGACTCTCTCCGGGTGTGCCACTTATTTTAAGCCACAACCTCACTAACAAAGCACCTCTCAGCAATGGGGGTGCTTTTTTTCGTTTACACCGAAGTATACCGATTTATACCGAAATATATGGTTTTACTGGCAACAAAAGTGGCAACAGATGAAGGTTAATATATTTAGGGGCGTAGTTAGGGGTAAACAGAAGTGGATACTGTCTGTCCACAATGAAGGGAAAAGACGCAGGAAATTTTTTGATTCTTACGCAGAGGCAAACTCATTTAATATTTTGGCTTGGCTTGATTTAGTTAAGGAGAAGGAACCACTAGGTGACCAGACACTTCTATGTATAGCCAAGGATTTATACTTAGCTGATTACATAGAAAACAATTTTAATCCAGCAAAGCCAAAGCAGAAAGGACTGAGGACCACGGAGGAAAGGGTGGGTAGGTTTCTTGGGTGGTTTGGTGAGGGCAGGGCAGTATCTGAGGTGACAGTGGATGACTATAAGAAGTATGTTAATGCTGGTAAGTTATCTCCAACAACCAGGCGGGAATATGGTAGGGCAGTCAGAATATTTATGGCGTGGTGCGCAAAGCAGGGACTTGGTGGTAGTGTTACAGATTGGTATATGCAAACAAACCCCGAACTGAAGATGACTAAGAAAAAGGTTTTTTTTAAGCTTCCCGACATTTTAACTATTGAGCAGGTAAAGTTACTTTTAGATGAAATAGACCAAAAATACAGACCAAGTATAGCAATTATGCTATTTGCCGGCATTCGCCCTGAAATGGAGATGGCTACATTAAAGTATTCAAATATTCAATATGGCGAACGGATCGGACTAAAGGCTGAGTTAACAAAGACTGGAAGGGAGCGGTGGATCAAGCCCCCCGAGAACCTGTGGTCATGGATACCAAAATCTAAAGGATTAGTAATGCCGTCATACTATGGAATCACTCAAGCTAGGCGTAAGGCTTGTCGTAGGGCAGGGTTTGAATATCCTGCCAACGGGGCAAGGCATTCGTTTGCAAGTTATGGATACTGGAAGGACTTTGCTTGGGCATTGGACACCATGGGGCATATGTCATCCGAGATTTTCCTTAAGAACTACAAGAACAACAGAGTTGATAGAAAGCAGGCTGAGGAGTATTTTTCCATATAGCCCCTGTAAGTAATAGGGAAGCAGGTTAATCTTATAGTAACACATATTTTCGTGTTGATTTTTTCGGAGGGTGTTTTTAGTTTTAAAAACATGGACAAGGGAAAACAATTGAGATCTGAAGCATTTGATGCTTACGAGAGAGTACGCCCAATATTGGAGGAGTATTTTGATAACTGGATTATAATGGCCCATAGGGCTGACTGTGGCACCAAGGTGGTGTTAGGTGACATCTCCAAGGATGCCGCAGACATGAAAGAGGTTCACTCGTATGCAAAAAAATGGAAAATTAAGCCCCTGGCAGATACTATTTAAATACCCACCTGTATTCGTACGCCTCTACGCGAAGGAGCGTAGTGGTGAGCGTATGCATTGTGCGTTAAGTGATCAAGAGGTTGCTATACGATCTGGCCTAGGCTTAGATGAAGTTAAGAGGATTTCAAAGATGACCTCTTGGGACTCTATAACAGTCGGGGATGCTAGGGCTTTCTGTATTGGTTGTAACTTTGACCCATTTAGCTACACCGACAGGAATAGACTAACTGCCTACACCCGCAAAGGTACTTATGCCTTCTTGCGTAATAGCTCACACTGGAAGACTACATTCCAACCACTAATTAGAATACTTCAAGATGCCCAGATCGCACAAAATTAAGACTGATGTACTTGCTGCTGCACTTAAGGAGTATAACGGAGATTACGCAAAGACCGCAGAACAATTCGGGACTACCGCAAAAAAAATAAGGGAGCGAGTCTACCATGACCCCAAGCTTTATGCCATGTGGGTACAGAACGGGACTAAGGAGATTAAGCCTGATGCAATAGAACTACTCGGTAGGGATGAGGAATTGGATGATCCTAATGGCTCTCGCCTCTTGGAGACACTAGATAAGAACAGCCGTTATGTATTTAACAACGAACTAGAGAGTATACTATCCAACTCGGACAATGTAGAGAAGCTTAAGATATTCGAAGACTTTGACGACTCGGTGGGCTTACTTATGGCTGAAGCTCTTCGTGTCACACAAAAAGTAAACATCCGCCAGAATATGGGTCTATTCGAGGTTACGGAAGCCCTTAAAGACGAAATGGGTGATGAGAGTATGGATGCCGAGGAGCGTATACTGAAAACAAGACTCTTTCTACAGGCAACTGAACAACAAGGTAAGTTCTATGATAGATTGCTTAAAGGCTTGGAGTTTCAGCTTAGATTGGCAAACGAAAAAGATAAGCGTGAGACTAAGAAGAAACCAGGCTTCCGACCATTAAAAGAACTACAGGATGCCAAAGAAAAAGCAGAAGATTGATCACAGGATACTGATCGAGAAGTTCGCGCCCAAGGATGAGGAGGCAGGAGAGGATGCTGAGCCGTGGATGCCCTCCCTGACTATTACCCAGCGAAAGATTTTTGATGATCCATCTAATTACATATTGGCATACGGTGAGCGTGGTTCCGGAAAGACTTACTCATTAGGTGGACATAAGCTAGTCCGTCATTGCTACGAAAACTTTAATGCACTAGCCCTGATCATAGTTGGCGTTCGATCACAGGCGACTATGGGTGGCGTGTGGCATAAGTTGCAAGTGGAGATACTTCCTGAATGGGTTGATGGCATAGATTTAGTACACACGGACGAACGCCAAGATACGCAAAAGAATCTATACATAGATATAGAAAACCGATTTGGTGGATATTCCCGTATATGCTTAATTTCAGTTCCGTACGGATCCTTCATCAAGGATAGGATTAAAGGTTTTGAGCCTAGTCTTGTGTTTGTGGATGAGCTTACTAACTTAGACACCAACGATTATTTTAATGCCGTAGTTCAGCAGTTAGGTAGGCGGCAGGGTATTCACGGACCACAACAGTATTTAGCTGCCTGTAACCCCGATGGTCCGAGTCACTGGGTATACAAAAGATTTTTCGAAGAACCATATAGTAAGGAGGGGGTATGGAATCAGGATTATTCAGTATACCATGTCCCTATTAAGGAAAATGAACACAACCTTCCGCCCGGTTATTACGACCGTATCATGGAGGCGGTTAAGACTGATCCGATCGAGGAAGCACGGATGGTTCGGGGTGAATGGATTGACCGACCTGCGGGGGATGCTATATTTGGTCCGTACTTCTCAAAGCAACTGCATATTCGCGGAGATTCGAAGTCTGGTATTTTGCCAAACGAAAACTTTCCAATTCTAGTAGGATGGGACCCCGGCTCAGTAAACAATGCGGTTATCTTCATGCAGGCATTAGTTGGTGAAGATGGAATAATTTGGACTGTCTTTGATGAGCTAGTCACAATCAATAAGAAACTACCTTACACCACCCTTGTTCCTCTAGTCATGAGGAAAATGGCATACTGGAATCGCAAGTGTGACCATAAGTTTATATTTCAGCACATATCCGATAACTCTGCATTTAATCAGTTCAGGGCAAAAACGGGTAGTTATGATGTTAAGGACATAGAGGAAATATCACGAAGCAAAGCGGATACATTCGACTTAAGTCCGATCAGAATGAGGTCAGCCCCTAAGTTTAATGGATCTGTAGAGGCTAGGGTAAGGCTCACAATAGGAAAACTGCAGAATGACCAATTCTTAGTTTCATCTCAGTGTACATCAATAATTAAGATGTTTCACAACCTCATATCGGAGAAGCAGGGTAAAACTTACGATCCAAATATATCATTTAAGCCTAAGAGAAGTGTCTATGTACACGCTTTTGATGCGATGTCCTATGTGTTCATACAATACGATGGATCACTATCGCCACCATCTGAGTTGGTCAAAACTGAAATCATGCAAATTGGTGGTTGATTTTTGTAACACGAAAACATAAGTTACGAGTATGAATATGGAGTCTATATTAAATGTTAACCTGGAAATGTACCCTGATGTCGTTGATATGCTCGAAGGCGTTTCGGTTGGAGATGTAGTTAAAGTAACTGCATCCTTTCAGGTTAAAGAGTTGTCGGAAAAAAAGTTCACTGGAGCATTTGAGGACAAGGAGGGAATTAAAATTACCGCAGATGAATCAGCCGAAAGCGAAGACGATACGGACGAAGAAGAGCCCGAGTCAGAAGAGACTCCCGGGTGACTCTAAGTATGCAACATCTGCTTCCATTGTCATGGATGCTCATTACGAGCGTCTTGGGGTAAAGAAGAGATGGGACAAAGAGCGGGTAGACAGGCTGTGCGGGGTACTTCGTATAAATTACGGAGAACTCTCGAGCTTAGTTCACGAACCTCACGCATCCTTTCTGAGGAAGCTTGTTTCACCCAATCCTTTTAGTGGCCCACTAGCGATATTACTAACCATAATCGAGCATAAGTACCTACAACATTACACAGAAGATACGATAGGGGACGTATTTAATTTTAGCTATGGTCGATAAAGATATTTTACGGAAGTACGGATGCACTCAAGAGAGGCTTCGCGAGATTTTTACCTGCAAAGAGGGAGGCAAAGACTACTCTGTACGGAATCACTTCGAAGACCTTATACAGTCCCGCATACTTGAGGGGGTAAGGGGGTCAATTAACCACGCCAAATTGTACATGAGTGTGGATATGGCATGGGACTCCATACCAATTAATAAATCTACAATTCCGTTATTACAGTATGCACAAGGCAAGATAGACATTAATCAATGCGCGTCCAAATTGGAGGACCTTGATTGTGCGGAAAAGTTTTGCGACTACAACGACGAGGGAGAACTTAAAAGCGTTAATGCCCTTAGACTTTACGAGGTATCCATAAACCTCATCAGATCCTACATAACTAGACGGGTAGCAGCCCAGGTCAGTAGGTTCAGTAACCTTTACCCGTACTTTAAGTACGAGCCTCGATCAACCGCATTGAGGGATAAACTTCGTGCGGATGTACTTTCCCAACGGATAGAAATGATGTGCGACCAATTCGGTTACAGGCATCAATTTGAACAAGTCATTAGGCAGATGTTTATGTACGGTCACTCTGTTGCATTTCCTGAGACCTCATGGACTGAAGATATTCAATGGAGAATGTCCGAGGATGATATGACGGGCGAGGAGACCATGGAATCATATGTCGAGAAAGGTGGAGTTAAGTTCGTAACACCTCACCCGACCCGAGTTGTCTACGATACATCTAGGCCTCTGCAGAATATTAACACTAACCATGGACCTGATTGGATCGGCTACTGGGATATTGTAAAGTTTGGAGATATTGAAGGTAATCCTGCTACTTGGAACACTGATGATATTAGTGTAACAAACAACCTATCTTCCCTTTATAACGCACATGCTGACTTTTTTGGTTACTACTTTAATGATGATATTGTATTTCCGCGAGTAGGGGACACCTTTTCCATGCGGAACGACAGAGTTGCTAATACAGGACTCTACTCATCCGAAGACCAGGACAAGGGAATGTTTGTCACCAATATGTGCATGAGGGTAAATCCCAAGCGTGACGGGCTAGGTGATTACCCGCACGATGTTTGGTTGAAATTTACCGTAGCAAGCGATCAGACGATTGTGTATGCGGAATACCTCCCGTCGTTGCCAGCCGTATATGGCGGTATCAATGAGAATGATGATCGCGTGGCGAACATATCAGTCGCACACGAAATCATGCCATACCAAGATCAGTTAACTAACATACTTAGTTCAATGCTCGAGCAGATGAAGATGAGTATGTTTAAGATTTTTGCTATAGACCAAGACGCGCTGGATGACGATGTGAAGGACTACATCAAGAACGCTCTAGCTGAAGACACTTTTTATGCAAAGCCTAAAGCACTGTTTTATTCGGGGCAAAAGGCAGCGGACTTGGGTATAAACTCAGCCGATTTTATTCGTGTTGTGGATGTACAAAAGGAGCTGTCGGGTGGCATAAATCAATCGATACAAGCAATCCTCCAGTTGCTTAATCTCGTTGAGCGATTACTGATTCTTTCCCCGCAAGAGTTAGGTCAGCCCGCTCCTCGTGAGATTTCAGCTACAGAGGTGGCAGAGATAAGTAACACGACTAATGCTATCTACTCCTTTATATCTGAGGGCATAGATGACATGAGGGCAGCAATGAAGAAGGTTCTCTATGAACACTTGGTCACTTGTTCCACGGATAAGTTCGTTGTTCCCATTAAGGGCAGATACTCCGAGCAGATCATTCGTGATTCTGGTTTTGAGGTCGAGACTTCTGGTGACCCGACAATGTCCAAGAGGAATGTAATCGGAACACCAAAAACCCTTGTGTATGAATATTTATTTGGAGCTAGAGATGGTGCTGAAAGAGCTAGAGATACACAATCCGCTCAAGTGTTAGGTCAGTTGGTTATGCAGTTCTTGCAAGTCCCCGACATGGCTGCTGCGTTAGGTAGGGAGCGTACATTTAATATGTTTAATGAAATCTTCCGTTTGTCGGGCGCTCATGATTTAAAGCTAGAGACTGACGAAATGGATCAGGAGCAGGAGCTTGCCAATGTAGGTAACGACCAATTCTTGAGTGAGATTAAGGATCAATGGCCTCAGGTTCTTGAAGCCGTACAAATGCTTGTACAGCAGACCCAGCAAGCCCAACAACCACAACCTTTACAAGAAGGTGAAGTCGCCCCGGGTGCGGGCGGTGAACCTCAACCGCAACCTGAACAAATGGCACAAACTGCACCCGACCAACAAGTACAAGTATGAGCGAAGAAATTACAGAAGAAGTAGTGGAGGAGCAAGCTCCTGCACCAATAGGTGAAGCACCTCAAGATAATCCTTTATTTAAGACTCTGTTTGAGATTGGCGAGGGAGAGGATCAAGAGCTTAAATCGGAAGAACCCAAAGAGGTGGCACGCCCACCAATGACTTTATCGGAGGCAGTTGAAGAAGAAGACCAACCTCAAGAGCAGGCAGAAGCACCTGAGGATAAGACCGAGGAGCCTAAAGCTGAAGCTGAAGCCGATCCAGAAAAAGCAGAGCCCAAGAAGAAGCGTATGCGTAAGGTAGTTGATCCCGACATCCCCGAGGATGTTAAGAAACAACCTGCATTTAACCTTCGAGAGGAAGAGCCAGAGGAGGAGGAGGAGGACCAAGAGTTCCTTGGTTCACTTATGCCTGAGGAGCGTGACATTTACGACATCGCCAAGTACGCATCCAAAAACATTGGAGACAAGTTTAAGGGTATGGATGGTCAGTTTAAGACTTTCTTTAATAAATCTAAAGAGTATCTTGATAAACGAATTACCGAAGACCCTCACTTTGATCCCGCGAGTGATGATGAGTATGCTCAATTCATTCAGCGTAATCGACCAAGGCTTACACCAAGTGAGGCCAAGAAGATCGAGCGCTCTATGTGGATCAATGAGGCCAAGAAAGAGGTTCGCATGGAGCTTGAACCTAAGACCGAAGCCTTACGCAAGGAGATGGAGCGATCAAAACTTCAGCCAGTAGCTAATCAAGCAAAGGCTCAGTTTAGGCAGATGGCTCAAAAAGTTGTAATCCCAGAGGAGTACAGAGATACATTTGAAAAGGGTGGTGAGGAGGCTATTAAGCAGTTTGCGCAGGATAGTCCATTGGAGTATGAAATTCTTGAGAATGCAACTCAGCAGCTATTGACTTATGGTGACACTCTAACTGACATCTTTCTTAGGACTCAGGACTTTGATGGAAACAATAAGGTTCATAAGGACCTAATGCAATGGGTCGACAAAGAGCAGAATGACTTTGTTCAGTCAGGTCAAACCGAGAAGGATGGCAAAGTATTCATGCGTAGGGAGCGTTATTTCGCCATACCTGAGAACCAAAGATCACAGTACTACACTTGGACTGATGATAATCTTCTACAAATTTTCGCATATCGCATGCAAGAGCAGGTAAGTGGTGCATTACAGCAACATCGCCAGGTTCTGGAGAAGTCGGGTTATGTTAAGGCTCAGCCTCAGCAACAGGCACAACCTGCACCATCCCCCCAAGCCCATACCCCAAAGCCCAAAGCACCAACGATTAACGCAACTCCAAGACCCGGAAATGCGTTGAATAATGGGAGGCAGAAGGAAGGCAGTAATGCTATGCTTAATGTTCTTGGTTTTTAGAAGCCAAAACTAGTTTTAGGAAAACTCTATAAATATACCCCGATCGGGGAAAATAGGAGAAACGGGTAAAGTTTTTCCGAAAATAGCATTAAGGGTACTTTTTATTGTATTCTTAGGTTGTAACACGAATTTACACGTAACTAACAACCTATATACAATACTATGGCTACTAATTCATCTCTTCCCGATCCAGCAGTATCAGCTGCCAACGCCGGACAAATTGGAACTCCCTTAACACGCGACCCTGGTGTAGCACGGATCATCAAAGTGGACGACTCCACAGGATGTACCCTCACCAACGCATCTATTAAAGGACTTACACCTAATGAGTTTGAAGCTCTTAGTAATAAAGAGATTGATTTAGCGCGAGTAATCGCAAGTTCCGCTGAAGCAAAAATGCTTGGCGTGAAAGAGCGTGGAATTACCACACTTCTTAATAGTTCGATCACCAACATTAAGCCAATGATCAATAAGGTCAATGTGGCTGAGCAGTCGATGATCCTTCCTTATGTTCAGCGTCGTCAGCGTTCCCAAATGAACGCCAACTACTTTACTGTTAATACAAACACTAATGCTGGATCAGGTGCAGCAGCTGATGGTGCTTATGCCGT
>Ga0206677_10004423_pt1 | contig 11495 bp, 4 predicted proteins | sample M130m12015metaG_FD_155475 | JGI IMG/M metagenome (GOLD analysis project Ga0206677, IMG submission 155475) | Ammonia-oxidizing marine archaeal communities from Monterey Bay, California, United States - M1 30m 12015 | ecosystem: Environmental > Aquatic > Marine > Intertidal zone | place: USA... | reverse complement strand
GTGTTGCCGTCTGAAACATCCGATACAAATGCAACAACGGGTGTTGCCGTGCAGTTATCTGCTTCATCTGTTACTGCTGTAATATCTGATGACGGAATATCAGCAGTACATTCAACAGAAATAGCAGAAGGGTTTGATGCTGTTGGCAGAGTCGTGTCTTCAATTGTTATTGTTTGAACAACGTCCACACTGTTTCCACATTCATCAGTAATTGTATATGTTCTTGTGATTACTGTTGGACAAGAGCCGTTAACTTGGTCTGAATAAGTTACAATTAAGTCTGCATCAATTGTAACATCATCATTAACCGTTAAAGGGTCTCCAGGATCTCCAATAGATTCTAATTCTGAGACATTCGTTGCCGGGACAGGAGCGTCTCCAATTCCACAGCCCTCAATACTACTGTTTAATAAGGATCCTGAAACAACAGGGGCCACATCAACAATAACATCTAAAACTGTTCCTACTACACATCCTCCTGAAGTTGATGTGTATTCATAATAAAACTGGTCCCCATTATTAACAGTAACCGTTCCACTAACAGGTGTTCCTGTGTTGTCTGAGCCTGTATACCACTGACCTGTACCGGCTACACCCGAGGTTTCTGAAGGTGAATTTGCATCTAAGTCAAGACTCGCACCATCACAAACGCTTACTGTAGACAAAGGAGCCAATACCGGATATGGATGAACTGTAACGTTTTGTACAACGTCGTATGAGCAACCGGCAATAACAATCGTTCCGGTTATGATGTGTGTGCCTGTTATGTTTGGAGTAAATGTCGCTGTACCGTCGCCATTATCTGTTACTCCTGTACCTGTTATAGTTACAGAATTAGTATTTGAATATTGTAGATTTACGAATGCAGAAATTTCCACGGGATCAATCCAACCATCATTATCTTGAGAAATGACCTGTACAGAGTTTAAAGGAAGAAATGGAGATAAATCAAAACCATTAGCATCACAAATACCTGTAGATACGGTTGTTCCGTTTACTACTACGTCAAAATAAGACCAAGCTGTACAATTCGCAACAGTACTAAAATCTAAAGTTGCGGCAGTAATTGAATATCCTGAAGCACAAGACAAATCAATATTAGCGGTAACATTAAGATAATCATCCCCTGTCGCCGTTACAGTTGGGGTGGTACACGTTGACCCTCCCATGCCTGTTAAGGCTGCCGAACCGTCAATATAAACCTCAAATGGGTCTTGAGAATCATTTAAACAAAAAGCTGATTGTAAGTTAACGATTGTAGGAACTGGATCTGTATAATCATATGTCCCTGTAACATTAATGGAACATCCATTTGGATCGCTAATAGTTACGTCATAAGAATCCCCAAAGGAAAGACCTGTAATAGAAAATGAACCTCCTGAAGCAAGCCCAATATGATCCACCAGGGTGCCTGTACTATTATTTATCACTGTGTATGAATCAGGATAAAAATCAGGAGAACCTCCCGTAACAAAAAGATCTACTTCTCCTCCGCAGGATACCATTGGAGAAGCTGTTATTTCTTCTAAATAGGTAACTTGTATTGGGAACCCTTGATCAAAACAACCATCACCATTGCTGTCTAGATTCCAAAGGTCGACGTCATCAATAACTGTTGGCACAAACCACAATTCATTATCCGTACTTGTAACACCAAAACTTGTTTCAAGAAGACTTAATAAGGCCCCATCATTAGTTTCATATAAATCTTCTCCAGTCCAGGCAACACCAGTATAACATGGGTCCGTATTGGGGTCTGGAGAGCTTGGGGGACAGGTATAAATGATATATATTAAAGCAGGTGTCGTCCAGGGTGGTCCCGCCGGAGGAGGCAGGGTATAATCCCCTTGTGTTTCTAATGAAATTTGATCATTATAACACAGGATAAAAGGGCTCGCGTCTACTCCGTTATTTACTGTAGTCGAACCAGATCCGGTTTGCGTAACTAAAATGGTTCCTGCATCTGCACCACAAGAAGGACAATAAGCAGAAGCATCTATTGGACCTATTGTTACAACAATTGAACACCCTACATCATCTGTTATAGTTAAGTCTACGATTCCCGCGTTTGGAATTCCCGAAACGATAACCTGACCTCCATCAGCAACAGATGTCAAGTCTGGCGTTCCATCACCATTATTTGTAATTGTAAAATTTGTTCCATCAACTAATGCATTTCCTCCATTAAAAGTAAATGTTATTTGAGTTGTGGGCACTCCTGAATCATCACATTCAATAACGCTTGAATAGGATATTTCTGGGTTAAAATAAACCTCTGTGTAATCTCCCACATCATAACATGCAGAATTAATTTCTGCTGTTGAACAATCACTCATAGTTATAGGGGCAACAAAATAAGTAACGCCATTATTTTCTGCAGGAAGAGTTGCGTTTGGCCCATTTGCATTGGGAAATGTTCCTGAAGGATATGCTCCAACATAATTATTGTCATCCGTTGGCATTCCACCAGATGGAGGGTTGCCTATATCGGAAAGACCTACAAACAATCCTAGTGGATCATTTGCAACCCAAAAACCCCAACCTATACATGGATCTGCTCCTAAACTTGTATTAACCGATCCAACCGTTGAAACACTCACGTCTTCGCCAAAGCATGAAACGATTGAGGCAGCAGACGTATTGGTTCCCGCATCTGCAGCACAAGCATCTTCAATTAAAATATCAAAGTCACACTGATCTCCATCGATACCGTCAATAACTATATAATACGTTGTTCCCGCAGTTCCTGTGAAAACGAATTGAGCATCGGTTATTCCTGCGTCACATTCCACAGGAGTGTATGGACCACCACAGGAACCTGAAATAACGGCCATTTGAAGGCCTATCGTATACAAACAACTAAAGTTGGATATAGTCGCCGTATATTGATCTGTATCTGTCGGCGTAAATTCGTACCAAACTGTGTTTTCGATCGTAGTAGCACATATGTCTGCAGGATTAGGGTCATCGGTGTTTGGTGACGCACAGATATTGTTTGTGCTTTCAACGACTCCCAAAGTTAAACCAGTAGCATTGACACATAAATCATTAGGAACTCCACCTGGACATGTTTCATAAACACAAATATCAAACGTAGTTGTTGCAGGTATATCTGAACCCCAGTCATAAACAAGAATATAATAAGTTTGACCGACAGTTAATCCATAAAAAGTTTGTGTTTCGACTCCCCCGTCTCCGGTATTGTCAATACATGGTCCTTCCTGAACTAATGCAGCACAAGTTCCTCCAAAAACACCTAAAACAGCATCAAAAGATCCTGAACCATCAACATTAACCGTCATTGTTGGTTCTGTCGCGGTGAATTGGAAGTACACATCATCATTTAGGTTTCCCGTACACGTTCCGTTGTTTAAATCCTGAACCGTAAAGCCGAAATTATCTGCGGTTGTGTACGTGCAGGTCGTTCCTGGGGTCAATGCTGTTGCTGAAGTACAAATATCTCCCTGACTGTATATGTTTTGACAAAAAAAGAAAACAATCGCAATGATAAAAGCATCTTTAAATCTAGAACTATTCATTCTCAAAATCTTTTTTAAATGAATAATAAAGTTTTACTTGTTCTACTCCCACATTTGAGGGGTCTATGCTTTCATACAAGGAGATATAGTTAAGCCGGTAAGTCAAAGAGTTATCTTCAAGCTCTTCCAATAAAACCAAATTATTTTGTGATTTTGCTGTTTTAATTTCTGCCTGTGTCCTCCAGTATGAATTAGATACTTCTTTTAAAAGGGGAGAACCTGCCATCTGCTCTTTCTCCTGAATGACCACGTTTTTGACTTTTTGATTTACCTGACCCAATGGGGTTTGTATGGATGGAGATTCAGTTGATGGGTTATCTACCCAATCTGATACACGGACATACTTGCCCTGTGATTGAACTCCAGGAGTTTTTTGCCGTGTGTTTTCAAGTTCTGTAGTCTTGTTGTTGATTGTTTGATTGGTTTTGACTTGTGCCGTGCTACATGTGTGATGTGATATGAAAAGTAGCACAATGAAGTAGATGTTTTGTTTCACTTTCAATGTTTTTGTAAGAATTAGCGCACTTTAATGACGCTGTTATAGAAAAGAAGTTGCTTGGAATAAAGAATCGAGTTTTTGTTTTAAGTTGGCATAAAATTAATGCTAAAATTAAACAATACAAAACTTGACTTCGAATTCATAAAGAAACGAAAAGCCTAGATGTTTTAAAAGATTAAGTATAAGACTATCTTAATACCAAGACATGGCCGATAAGAATTTTTCTCTCATCTGTTTGTGGGTTTTTGTAGGTTATTTTCCATGTATACATCCCATCTGAAACAAGACCAACCGTAGGACCAAAGCTTCCGTCCCATCCTACTTCTGCATTGTGTGTTTCAAAAACAACTTCTCCCCACCTATTAAAAATCAACATGGAAAAATTATATGGATCAAAACCGGAGTAAAAAACAGGACTGAATACTTGATTAAAATTATCTCCATCAGGAGTGAACGTATTTGGAATGTAGTAAATTTCTTGTTCGTCATAAGGTATAAAATGATCTATTGTATGCGTACATCCAAATTCACTAGTTGCGGTAAGCGTTATTACCACACCATCCTCTGTGTTAAAATAAGTATGTGAAGGGCTTGTTGATTCACTTGTTGATCCTTCTCCAAATTCCCAAGTATAATTTGTTGCTCCTTGACTATTATTACTAAACGTGACCTCTTGATTGACATCCGTAAATGTTTGAGGGTTAAAAGTAAATGCTGCTATAGGATCGTTTTGAACACAGATGTAATCCGCTATGGTCATTGTGTTTGAACAACCGTTTTCTTCAACGAATAAGGTAACATCATAGCAACCTGGTAGGGTAAACGTTGTATTTACGTTGGTTCCATTTAAAATTTCACCATTTCCTATTGTCCAAATATTGTTTCCTGTAGTGCTTCCCCCGGTTAAAGAACTTGTTAATGGGGCGCACCCCTCCAAATTATCAGCAGAAAAAACTACTGTTGGTAGTGAATTTACAATGATTTCCATTGTAGTGTTTGTTGCACACTCCCCTGTTGCAGGAGTAAATGCATAAGTAGATAAGCCTAAAGTGGATGTGCTTATTGTGTTTGGACTCCAAGTTCCTGAAATATTATCATTTGATATTGGCTCTAATATATCTGCAATTGATTCATCTAAACAATAGGGTCCTAAGCCTGTAAAAGAAGGGACTACAGGTGGGGTAACAGTAACAGTAACTGTTTGTGGTGTTCCTGTACAGGTTCCAAGAATAGGCGTAATCGTATATTCAACAGTGCCTGAATTAACTCCGGTAGCGGTTAGAGCCTGAGAAATATCTAGGCCAGGTGCATTTGCTCCTGATCCAGCAGTTGCTCCCGAAACCCCGTTTTCCAAAATCGTCCAATCAAAACTAGTCGCGTTGGTGCTCGATACACTAATTAAAGCGTCTTCACCACTACATATTTCTACATCAATTAAGGTTACAATTATGTCTACTGTGTTGTCTTGAGTAATCACAATTTCAGAAGAAGATTCACAACCAATTAAACTATATCCCGTGACCGTGTATGTTCCTGGTGTATTAATTACGACATTGTCCGTTATCCCTAAACCATTATCCCAACTGTAATTATCGGCTCCTGTAGCCGTCAAGCTAATATCAACAAGCGTACAAGATAGGGCAGTACTCCCCGTATTGTTAGTAATACTTGTAACCGGTGCCCCCTCTATCATAATATCCATTGTGGTGTTTAGGGCGCATTGCGAAGCATCACTTGTAAAGGTATAAACCGTGCTTCCTACTGCTGTCATATCTACATTTGAAATATTCCAGGATCCTGTTATGCCTTCATTCGAGATTCCCGGAAGAGATACTAACGCTGAGTTATTTTCACAATAAGGACCCAGCTGATCAAATGTTGGAGTTACTAATGGGTCAACATCTATAGTTACATCATCTGTTGCAACGCAACCGTTACCATAATCCAAAGTGACCGTATAAGTATTTGTGCCGACTGGAGGAAAAATTGTATCAGAAGGCTCTACTGAGCCTGTTGACCATGAAATATCTCCCAGATAATAAATATCAAAAGTTAAACTTCCCGAATTGTCATTGTACCAATTTGGATTGTTTTCAGAAAAGGAAAATGTCTGCGATGCCCCCCCTCCAAAGAAAAAGTTATAGCTGTGATTTGCATTATATCCATACGGGGTTGTTGATTGAGTTACGGGGTTTTGACCATTCCACTTCCAAATATATGAGGTTAAAGGGGTGATGTTATTACACCCTTGATACATTATGTAAGCAGGGTCTCTTAATTCACATGCCCCATTACCTGACCATGTGCCACTTACAACTGCATAATAGTTCCCAGGAAGATTCGTGTTAACCGTAGAATAGGTAAATGCTGAACCAAATGTCATTGTAAATTGCTCGACCAAAAGGCCTCCAGATAACGTGTCAATAAAAAGAACGGTTGAGTCTCCTTCACATAGAGTTGAGTCTAACGCTGCCGCTATCACAAATGGGGCGTCAGTAATAACAATGTCCATTGTCGTGTTTGAAACACAAAGGCCTGGATCGGGCGTGAATGTATACGTCGACGTGCCTGAAGAAGAATTGTCAACAACTGATGGTGACCAGCTTCCTGTATAGCCTTCAAGAGAGTTTGTTAATAACGGATCAACAGCTCCTGTTTGACAATAAGGACCTAGGCCATCAAATGTCGGAGTTACTTCGGGAGTTACTACTGTAGTTGCTGTAAGGCTCAATGCAGAACTACAAGATCCTTCCGAAATATTTGTAAGTGTAATCGTTGTGTTTGTTGTTACTCCTGAAACAGTTATCGTTGCAGAGCCTCCGGTAAGCGTCACTGTATTGGAGCCTGAGCCCGTGTCGTATGTGACGATACCGTCAGTTATTCCTGTGATCGTAAATTCCGCATCGCCCCCTTCACAAATGGGTCCATTCGCATTTACTGATGGATCAGGTACAGGGGCTCCTCCAATAATAATAAGCTGAGTAAGTAGTGTCTCATTTCCACAATCATCCGTTACACTATACGTTCTTGTTATGGTTTCGGGACATGAATTTCCGTCTGACACATCTGACACAAATGCAACACCAGGAGAAGCGGTGCAGTTGTCTGCCTCATCAATAATTAAGTTCACATCAGGAGCAGGTACAGGAGCAAAAGCTACTGTTATATCCGTTGGGTTTGACGCCGTTGGTGGAATATTGTCATTTAAGTGAAAGGTATATGTCCAGTCTAAAGTTGCTCCTGTACAATCCGTGTAAGTATATGTATATACCTTGTCTCCTACACAAACAGGTGTTGTGTTTTCCGACATTGATGGAGATATCGCTACGCCACAATTATCATTAATAGACGGAGGAGTGGGAAGATATATATCTTGATCACAAGATATTGAAGAGCTTTCATTTGGAGGTAAAACCATACCTGAAGAACAACATGTGTAATTTTCTATTAAGGAATAAGAACAAGAAACGGCTGTTGCTGTTTGTTGTTCAAATACGGCAGAAACGTTTGTAGTAAGATTACCTATAGTCCATTGACCAGCTCCAAGAGATCCGCAGTTCCCTCCTGGGATAAAGGTGGTAAATATTTGAGGAGTACCGTACCAAAAATTATTTGGTAAAACATAAACCTCAATGATGCTACTTTGGTTATATGTCACACCGAGAGCACTAAGGTCTGCTTCATTAAATGAATAAGAAAAGTTTGTGGTAGTCGTTGGTCCTTCAAATAAAACTTGAACACCATCAATATAAACATCAACATAATATGGTTCCGGTGAGGCTGAACAATTTGGGCAACAATAACCATTTCCAGAAATATCAACAACTATTGATTGAGCGTTTCCTCCTATTCCATTCGCGGACACCACCGCGTATCCCGCATTATTGGTTCCAGCATAGGCGTCTTGAGCCACAAAAGAGGTTGTGTTAAGGGTCGTATTATATGTTATTGGTGTTAATGGACCGGCCGTTTGACAACAATTTGGTCCTGCAGCAAAACCTAGGTAGTCTATGGTAAAGTTTTCGGACCCACTTGCACAATAAGGAGCCATTGTTGATGGGTCAGGAGAAATGGAAAACAATGTTCCTAAGTCTAATAAATCGCAGTCGTTGTTCGCCGAAACATCCCAAGAACAATTTGCCGCGTCCCAAGAAACAGAAACAACATCTGAGCTCTGAGTTGGCACCTGTGGGTATACAGTAATTGAATGGACACCATTAGAAATAATTGCACCCGTGGCATCACAAGTAATTTCCCATGGAAGGTCAACAACTATTGGAGTACAAAAGTTATTGTTTTCAAGGGTAAGCTCAACATTGAAATCTTGACAATTCCCCATGGTTGTAGAGACAACACCTGAGGGAGTCGTAATGTCTATAGTTGCAGATGAAATGTCAATTCCTGTTGAAAAATATTGATTTGCTTGAGACCCAAAGTCTCCATCAATTTCAGCCAAAACCGTGCCCGTCGAACTGGTGGTTTGTATAATCCCTCCTGTTCCATTAAACCCATCCCCCCAAGAATCATAGACAAGAAGGTTAAATATTGTACCATGGATTGCGGGGTCTAGCGGTCCAACGACTACGTTTATTGACCCACCATTAATTCCTGGTCCACCCGATGCTACGGTAGCTCCTGTTTGATTTGAAATAACCTCCCAAGTAATTTCACTTGCATAAGAAGAACCATAATTTCCAACGATGTTAAAAGAAACAAAACCATTACAAGCCGTATTTAACACCTCCAAATAATACTGTTGATTTCCACAAGCTTGAGTTGCTGAACTTGCTTGAGTTGCATATTCTGGGCAATTCGCTGTTGGAGGGTTTACAATCGTACAATCCGTATTTCCCACACCACCTGATTGCGTTAATGTTATATCTTGAACAACATTAGCGTAATTGGTAACCAACATAACGTAGACCTGGCCGGCAACTGCACCCAGGATTTGTGGTGTTTCATTGTTCGTAAAAGAGTAGCTACAATCAACAACATTATTGTAGGAGCCACAGTTCGCTTCGGCATCAGTTAAAGAGGCAAATGGACCCCAAATTATATAATCAATATCAGAGCCTGCAGAAAGGTTCATTAGAACATCCCCGGAATTTGAAATCTCAAGATAATACCAAGTTGGATTTGGCTCAGAAAACAAACAGTCATAATTGTTACCTGGACTTGTTATGGATGCATCAGGAATTCCACTTGATGCAGTAAAAGAAATACCTACGTCGGTACAGATGGGTTCCAAACTGTTACAATCCGTTCCCCCAGCTTGGGAAAACACGAGTAGGGCCTGAAATAAGCCTACAATAAAAACTACTACTTTTTTATTCATCTCCTGAACTAATTATTAATAAGGGCGGTTAATTTTTCTTTTTTCTTTAGGAGAGACTTTTCAATTTTTTTCATTTCTTCAAACCAGCCTTGTTCTTGAGCTGAGGCTTTTTCTGCTGGGTCTGAGAGGATATAATTTCTTTTTGTTTCAATCGCCGACAGGTGACTGTTTATTTGAGCTATTTGCTTCAAAACATCTTGTTCATCAACAACGGGTTTGATTGCAGCGTTTGTACTTGATTGATTATTGTTCTTTAGTGCGCCCACATTTTGCGCGCTTAATTCACACATAAAAAACAATAAAAACACTGTTGTAAGGGTGTAAACTTTTTTCATATTCAACTACAATTAGATATTAACTAATAACTTGACGCGTAATTAGTCTTCTGGTTGCTTAATTGCATTAAGATAATCAATACTCAAAAGAATCCATAAACTTTGTAGTAAAATTTCCTTTTACAAAGTTTTCATCTTCCATAAGTTTTTGATGAAATGGTATTGTTGTTTTAACTCCTTCAATAATATATTCTCCTAAAGCCCTTTTCATTTTTAATATTGCTTCGTCTCTTGTTCGCGCCACAACAATAAGCTTAGAGATCATTGAGTCGTAGTTAGGAGGTATTGTGTATCCGGAATAAACATGTGCATCAATTCGCACCCCATGTCCGCCTGGACAATGATAATCGGTTATTGTGCCTGGACAAGGTCTGAAATCATGCTTAGGATCTTCGGCGTTTATTCTACACTGAATTGCATGCATAATAGGCAAATAGTTTTTACCCGATATTTTTTCACCCGCAGCTATTTTTATTTGCTCCTTGATAAGATCATGATTAATAACCTCTTCAGTTATTGTATGCTCAACCTGTATTCTAGTATTCATTTCCATGAAATAAAAGTCCTTGTTTTTATCGACAAGAAACTCAACAGTTCCAACCCCTTCGTACTTTACCGCTTTGGCCGCCTTGATCGCTGCTTCACCCATCTTCTCCCTTAAAACTGGCGTCATAAATGGAGAAGGCGTTTCTTCAACTAACTTTTGATGTCTACGTTGTATGGAACAGTCTCTTTCAGACAGGTGGCATACATTTCCATGTTGATCTCCTGCAATTTGGATTTCTATATGTCGAGGCTCTTCTATAAACTTCTCCATGTAAATTCCATCATTGCCAAAAGCGGCTGCAGATTCCTGTTTTGCAGAATCCCATGCGCCTTGAAGCTCATCCTCTTTCCAAACGATTCTCATTCCCTTTCCGCCACCACCAGCAGTTGCCTTCAATATAACAGGGTACTTTACTTCCTTGGCCTTTATTTTTGCTTCTTTTGTATCCTTCAACAAGCCTTTTGAGCCCGGTATACAAGGAACCCCCGCTTTAATCATTGTCGCTTTGGCCGTGGCCTTATCACCCATTCCAGAAATTTGTTCCGGTAGAGCGCCAATAAATTTAATATTGTGTTCCTCACAGACTTTTGAAAACTTTTCATTTTCTGACAAAAAACCATACCCTGGATGTATTGCATCTGCATTCGTTATTTCTGCTGCAGCAATGATGCTTGGAATAGAAAGATAAGATTTTGCACTAACAGGTGGCCCTATACATACGGCCTCGTCAGCAAATCTTACAGGTAATGAATCTTTATCTGCTGTTGAATAAACGGCAACCGTTTGGATTCCCATTTCTTTACAAGTTCTAATAACCCTAAGGGCTATTTCTCCTCGGTTTGCAATTAATATTTTCTTAAACATAAATATGCTTTTTGATTTCTATGCTGGTTCGACCAAAAACAAAGGTTGTTCATAATCAACCGGGCTCGCATCATCAACAAGTACTTTAACAATTTTTCCCGATACCTCTGCTTCAATTTCATTGAATGTTTTCATTGCTTCAATTATACAAAGCTTGTCTCCTACCTTAAAAGAACTTCCCACATTCACAAAGGGGTCCTTTTCTGGGCCAGAAGAGCGATAAAAAGTACCAATCATTGGGGACTTCACAGTAATTAAATTATCATCCTCTTTCGTTTCGTTTGCCTTAGAAACTTCTGTTTTTGGGGCCTCGGCAGCAAGTGGAGCAGGTGCCACAATCGGTGCCGCAACAGTTGCTTGTGGCGACTGAACAATT
>Ga0206677_10004422_pt1 | contig 11496 bp, 9 predicted proteins | sample M130m12015metaG_FD_155475 | JGI IMG/M metagenome (GOLD analysis project Ga0206677, IMG submission 155475) | Ammonia-oxidizing marine archaeal communities from Monterey Bay, California, United States - M1 30m 12015 | ecosystem: Environmental > Aquatic > Marine > Intertidal zone | place: USA... | reverse complement strand
TCACATGGGCATGGCCGCGGGTTAGGAAATCCTGACCCCACGCTTCAACCGCCGGGTGCATTAAATAAGCTGATACCGTTACACCTGGCACCAGGCCACCCTTGAAGCCAAAGTCCTTGGCAACCTTATCGCCGTGGATCTCATTTGCCGAATGCGGCACCTGATTAAAGGCTGAACTTGTCCAGCTTTTGACCATCTTTTCATTTCCTTACAGTTTTCATACGGAAAGACTAACCCACCCGACCTATGATTCATAGCGACGCGCTGGTTCTGAACCGCAGCGTCGGGGATCAGATGGCCTTGAGTAAAAGGATAAAAGTGATCAGCGCGCAGACGTAAAAATATCCGTCTCAGCGCTTTGAGGATTAGCATCTTATACGTAGCTGACGGGTTTCCGATTTAACAATCAATCCCGATGACGACCTTTTTAATTTGGCATTCGATGCAGCACTTTATGTTCATCATTGATCCTCTTGCACATGCCTAGAATCATACTTTTTTTGGTCTGGTATTCGGCACAATTAACACTTCCACCTGTGTCCTCTATTTCACTCGAGATATGAAAGAGCGTGTTTACCTGAAGGAACGTCGGTTTAAACCGAGCAGCTTTCCGCTTGAACACAACGCTGAAAGAGTAAAAAATAGCCGCGCTGACGAGCAACACAGAGAAGAAAAGCGGCATCAACCATCACGACCACTGCTTGAAGAATTGAGCTCTCAGGTCGCGCCCATTCCAATTGGCGCAAAACTCGGAGCCGCCAAATCAGGCACGAAGAACTCCCCTGTTGTTGAGGAAGACGCGATGGATCATTTTTTTAACATCAGCTTTGGCAAGGCTGACACAACAAGCTTCAGGATTATAGAAGTCGATGGCGCAACCAATGACCCAGTCTCAGGTATCCGTGCGCGCGAGTTGCTCGAAAATCAGCTGAAGCAAAACAAACTGGCGAGGCAAGTCGCAATAGATGTTCGATCCTTCTATCCAGAGATGGATTTTAGTTCAGTCGATATCAAGTTCGGAGATTATCACAATCGTTTTTGACTCTGATATGGCGGGGCAAGTGCACGAGCCTAGGGCATATTTCAACCCATTGAACCAAAGAAACACACTAACAAGACCGTGATTTAAAAAAGATCATCCGAAGGGCTTGCGAGCTTCATTCCTTAATTTCTATTCAGTCACAGTTTCTGGCTCGTTAGTTATCTGCGGCTCTGCGTGACAGTTTTCGTCCGCGGCATGCCGAGAAAGCATTCACGTGTAACGCCGCCAATTTAAAAGTCGCTTCTCACTTCGCTTAAAAGCACGGTTCAGTTTATTTATCTTCGGCAAACTCTCATGCTTAATGAGCTAGCAATCAAATTTACTCACGACAATAATAGACCGCTGTGTTTTCGACCACGACTAGGGCTACAGACATTAGCTTGGTCGCTCCTTCTACTCGAGTCTTCGCGTTTCGGACCCTGCGATCGCGACCATAAGATCTGGACCATGAGCATTACAACTCAACAAAAGAATTCAAGGCCCGGTTTTTCTGTACATGCCGGGCATCAAAAATTGTTCCATTCATCGCGATGTAAACGCCCGGCGGCATTGATTGCACGGCACCAAAAGCCATGCCCAAATTAAACAGTGCATCGGTATCGGAAAATCTTGCTGGTGACAAAGCTCCGGTTAAGACAATCACTTTTTCGGGGAAATCACCTAGGCATTGGGCTGTTTGAGTCATCGTATCGGTCCCGTGGGTAATCACCACCAATTTTGCGTCAGTCGCTTCCACGGCATTTCGGATCTGCTCTCTTTCCTTGTCCCCGAGTTCGAGACTGTCTTTACGCATGATCTCGGTGATTTCATAAGGATGGTTGACCACCCCTTGGTCTAGTAGCGCACTGACAGTTGAGTCACCTACCTCAAATTTACTCTTGGCATCGAAATATATTTTATCGAATGTGCCGCCTGTCGTGAGCACGGCTATAGGTGTACTTGGTTTCAACATCGATTCCTGAAAATACTACTTTTTGTTAAAGATTTGGATGAGGCGCTTGGGCCGGCAGGTTTTCTAATTCGCTAACAACCCATTCTGAATTGTAATTACAGTAGCGTTTGATTCATCGCTCTCGAAACTAGCGTGACACGCCTTTTGTAACCTTCGCGAACCCCATACTGACGGCCCTACCCAGTATACATACCACCCGCAGGGAACAGTGTTTGTCCCGAAAAATATGACGATTCATCACTCAATAGAAACAACGCAGTGTTAGCAATTTCTACTGGTAAGCCGTAGCGTCCCATCGGTGTCATCGACATGGCCATCATATTGCCTTCGTTATCTGCTCGAATGTTCTGCGTCATCGGTGTTTCGATAAATCCCGGGCCTATTGCATTCACACGAACGTTAAGCTGAGACATTTCCGCGGCTAACACCTGGGTTAGCATGGCAACCCCGGCTTTCGACACACAATAGTCGGCAGCACCTACAAGTGGTCTCTTCGCCGCCACCGAAGCTATATTGACGATCGAACCCGGTATGCCAGATTCAACCATCAGCTTCGCCATCACCTTGTTCGTTAGCATCACGCCGGTCAAATTAACATCCAGGACTTTTTGCCAGTCTGAGGTAGCTTTATTAATGACATGGCCTGCATCTGGTTCTCTAGACTCATAGTCGCGTTCTTCAAAATAATTCGCGTTTGAGATGCCAGCAGCTGCAACTACGCCATCGACGCGACCAAACTCTTCAATAGTGGCCTGTCCGAGGGAAATCTGCTCCTCTTCGGAAGTCACATCAGTTTTCACAAACTGAACTTTCGCGCTAGAAATACCCTGAATTGCTTCTACCGCTGCTTCTCCCTGATCAACAAAAAGATCCGCCAGCACAAGACTGGCACCCTCCACCGCTAGACGTTTTGCACAAGCCAGACCGATACCACTGGCTCCACCGGTAATCACAATCACTTTGCCAGCGACCCGCCCAGTACCACTATCTTTTATCGCCATCTATATCACCTTCTTTGAGTCTAATTACGAATCAGGTACATCGAGTAAAGTATTACTAAATTAGCTATCAACCACAACCGATGGTGCCTATCCACACATTAACAACCCTCCTCCATCACCAATCACCAATCACCAATCACCAATCACCAATCACCAATCACCAATCACCAATCATTCATAGCCTCCAATGTTGTATCATGACAACTCGAAACAGGGTACTGCATTAAATGAATAGGGAAAACAGCCAGTCAGTCATCAAAAATTTGCAAGCGATCTCCGCAACGTTCGCAAAAGACACTGCGGAGCGCCAGACACGTCGAGAACTGGACCCGGCAGATTTTGAGCAACTTGCAGAGGCTGGGTTTCTGCTCACTGGGGTGCCTGCAGAACAGGGCGGGCTATGGCGAGGAATAGCGGAAAGTGTCAGAGACTATACAACGATGGTGCGAACCCTTGCCCATGGAGACCCCTGTGTTGCACTTGTCGCGACAATGCATCCAGCAGTAATGGTCTACTTCCTGGGCTGTGAACAGGTCAACGATGCGCCCCAAGCGTGGCTTGCTCAACGCCAGTCCGTCATTGAGCTAGCACGAAATCACTGGTGGGGAACTGTCACTTCTGAACCCGGTTCCGGCGGCGACATGTTAAAAACTAAAACTGCGGCGAAGAAATCAGCTGATGGCATCGATACCAGCTACACAATTAGTGGCAACAAACATTTTGGCAGTGGTTCCGGACATGCCGACTACATGATTACAACCGCGAGGCGTAAAGGAGCAGAAGGACCGGACCTATTTTATTTGAAGATCAAGGATGAGCCTTGGGATGGCTCTACAGGTTGCACGCTTGCATCTGCCTGGGATGGGATTGGAATGACCGCGACCCAGTCTCATGCTTTTAGATTTGAAAACTTTCCAGCGACTAAAACAATCACTTCAGAATTATTAGGCAAGGTTTCACCGATCACTGCAGTCATAGGGAACTTACTTTTTGCAGCTGTTGCAATGGGTATAGCTGACAATGCGCTCTCCTTTGCGAAAGATAAACTCAAAGGCAAATTGCAGAATATGCGCGCTTACGAACGTATCGAATGGAACCGTTGCAGGAACGAGATCTGGCTTGCACAACAGGCTTTCGATGGCGCAGTTAGAGCAGCAGAAGCATCCGGAGTATCCGCGGGCCAAGCCGCAATCAGATGCAAGATCACTGTATCTGAGTTACTGGAGTCTGCGCTGACGAAAATGAGCATTGTGGTTGGAGGTGCAAGCTTTGCTAAAGGGATGCCGCTAGCGCAATGGAATCAAGATGTCAGGGCGCTTGGCTTTCTGAGGCCGCCCTTGCCCTTCGCACATGATCTGATATTCGATATGGACACAGACGACATCTAATCAAGCAAAACACTATGTTAACCAAATAGCTGCTTGTAGGTTTGTGCGAAATACCGCATTTCTTCGGGCTTTTGAAGGCTAACGCGTGACCATTTCAGATAGGGGGGAAAAGGCCGACCGGAGATAATGCCTTTCTCTTTCAATTCGCCATTAATTTCCTCTACTGCCCGACCTGTTTCAAAGAAAACAAAGTTCGCATGGGATTTGGTCGTTCGAAGACCAAGGTCCTTGATCATCTCTTCCATAATTAATTTCGATTCACGAGTTTTCCTGCGGGTGAAATTCTGAAACTCAGTATCTTTATAGCTTGCAGCAGCGCCTGCAAGCCCAAGCACATTCATTTGACCCGTCTGAATTTGAGACAGCTTTTTCAAAAGATCAACGTGACCGAAGCCAAAACCCACCCGCAACCCGGCCATACCGTGAATCTTAGAAGCTGTTCGGGTGACGATAAGATTCTTTTGACCAGCACGAACAAGATCAATCATCGAACCATAAGACGGGTCTTCAACATACTCGTAATAAGCCTCGTCGACAAAGACCATGCACTTTTTAGAGACTTCCTTTACAAAGTCTTCAAGTTCCTTTTTTGCCAAAATAGAGGGAATCGGGTTATTTGGATTCACGATATAGACAATTTTTGTGTCCTTGCGCATCGCTTTTTTCATTGCTTCCAGATCTATTCCGAGGTTGTCGGCTACCGGTACCTTTATAATTTCAGCGCCATTACTCTCCGCAAAACGGACCAAATCATGGTAGGTCGGATCCGCGCAAACAACTGAACCCTTCGTCATAGCTACCATCAAACCCGCAGCTTTGAGTAATTCACCGGACCCAGACCCAAGTATGACGTTTTCCGGCGGCAAATCATGCAGATTTGTCATGACCTCCATCACCCGTTGCCGTGGGCCACTACTATAATGACCTGCCTGATCAAATGTATTCTGAATCGCACGCAAAGCAACCCGGGATACACCATAGGGGTTCTCATTGAAATTAGCTCTAATGACATGGTTTGGTGGGAGAATCAGTGGACCGGGTTTCGACTCCATGACAGCTTGCAGCGGACTTGAAGCCAACATACTTGCGCCCCCAATAGCGCCCATGCCCTTCAAAAATCGTCTTCGACTAAAGGGCGCTTCAACAGAAAAATGCTTAGGCCGACTCGAGCGGCCTGATGCTTGAGAAAGGGTTACTAGGCCTTCTAATGTCCGTGTTGAAAGGTCCAAAGCTCCAGACATTCCTCTACTCCAATAGTCGATATTTGCTGGCAGCATACCCGAAGAATCCTGTTCATATCCAGCGTGCTATCGCGTGAAGCGTTAAATCGGGTACTACCGAAAACGGCGCAAGTCAGTTAAGCGCTGTTTTAACATTTAACGCACTATCCATTCATCTGCCCATTCATCTGCGTCAATTACCTTAAGCATAAAAGAGAAAACCCAGCCGGACACCATCAGTATCGCTTATATCGCTACTAAGTGATTGTTTATTATATGTTTATCAGTGAAATCGCCAAGGTTCTATTCATCTTTCCCAAATTTAATTATGGAGGCTTCTTCACTTTTCTTTTATAATTCCTCAACTTTATGAATAAAACTGGTTCGATGCTAATTTCTCGAAGCTTACTAATAGGTCTGTCATTACCACTCTTCATCTGTCTGATTACACTGAATCAGGCGATACTAGGGAAGAGTTCCTCCGCGCGCGGCACACCATCGAGCCAGCACGCTCTGATTGAATCTCCCCTCGCCAGCCCGGGCGCAAGGCGCTCGAAGACAGAGGTTCACGTCTTTCATCCCCGCCCAGTCATGATTGGTGATGCCAGCCGCTACTCACCTCCGGATTTTTCTACTTTCAAAAGTACAGAGGCAAAAAAGCAGGCTTTTTACACGTATTTGCTGCCAAAAATCCATATGGCTAACCAGGAAGTCATGTTTGAAAGAAAGTGGTTGACCGCACTATCGCAAAATCTTGCTCAAGGCATCTATCCTACAGATGAAGAACTGCAAGCATTGGATCGCATAGAGAAAAGGTACGCCGTCAAGACAAACCAATTTGTTGCTATTCAGGAAAGACTTGCTGCCATGTTGTCCCGCGCTGATATTGTCCCGGCCTCTCTGGTCATCGCTCAAGCGGCAAAAGAATCCGGTTGGGGCACTTCGAGATTTGCTCTTCAAGGGAACAACTACTTTGGCATCTGGTGCTTTACTCGTGATTGTGGTCTCACACCAAGACGGCGCGATAATGACCGTTCCCACGAAGTGGCTACCTTTGATTCGGTCGAAGATGGTGTTCGTTACTATATCCGGACGATCAACTCCCACGTTGCTTACGCTGACCTGCGAAATATGCGGGCAACTGCAAGGCGCCAGGATACGCAGGTTTATGGGGATAAACTGGCTAAAGGATTGGTCTCGTACTCAGAAAGAGGGATGCTTTACGTCAACGAAATTCGTTCGATGATTCAGCACAACCAGCTGAATCGATTTACCCGTATTTACAGCGCCTAACAAAAAATTTAACGCAAAAAAAGAGACCCTACCGATGACAATGTCAAAGATAAGGTCCCTGTTTTGGATTTTGGCCGGGACAACTTCCGCGAAACCCTAAGATTTCAACTTCCGTCGCTTGGTCTATCCAACCTCGCCCCCTGCCCGAAGGCCCTGTCCGAAGACAATTTGGGTGGCTCAGCTTCGGCCCGATGCTCCTTCGCTCCGGTAAACCGGTTGAGATTTCCTTTACAGGTCACCTCTGCGTTTTCACATTCAGACCATGGCAGCCTGACGCTTCTTCCCTTTGCGCATCTCGCGACACACGCCGTTCAGATTTTCCTTCTCCACCTCCACCAGCTGATAAATCAACCTGCTTTGGCGTTTCTTGCTTCCCTTCAACATGGAGCCCGAAAGCTCTGCTGTATCCGTTCCACCTTCTCGACCCGTCCCCGGAGGGTTGGCCTTTCTGGTCCTTCCCCTATTCGCACTCACCCGAGGGTGCTGCGATCAGAGATTTGCCAATTCTGCCTGACTCGATCGGGTTGCTAAACGTCTGAAGCACCAATCTCGCCGTTGACTCGCGGAGTCGTTATTTTAAGACGCCTTGCTACGTCCTCACCAATCGGGTCGATCGCCTCGATTGATAGATACAGACGAATTATTTTAGCTACTCCTCCGAAGAGGCTTTCGCCGTGCAACTTCTTTTGCATTGCAAATGAAGTTGCTACAATTCACCCTTCAGCCGCACTTGCCTGCGCGACCTCGACCCGGCATAGGTCTTGCGGTATCTAGCGTTCCTGCTCCCCGTTTCCGGCTTGCCGGTCTTCCTCAACCGTTGTACATAGATTATCACCATGGGATTATAATACTAATGAAACGATTGCAAGCAGCGGTGGATAGCCTGTGGATAACCTTGTGATAAGCAGGTAATAACCGGCAATAGTTTTTTAAACCAGAGAGATTTCGACTTCCGAACGGCCTATCTCTTTGATTAACATACATTTTACCAAACATGAGATCACTTCATACAGAGAAAACAACAAAAACCGATGATTAGAAAATCATGAATAACACACTCAGCACCCCCTTATGGCAGCCATCCGCACGGCAAGTCTCTGAAACGAACCTTGCTAAATTTACTAAGGACCTCAAGCTCCCTAACGACTATACTATTCTTCACGCTTGGTCAGTCGACTACAAAGATTTGTTCTGGCGCGCGGTCTGGAAACATTGCAAAATCGTTGGCGACATCGGCTCCGATCGTGTGCTTATCAACGAAAATAAATTACTTGAATCAACATTCTTTCCTGACGCAACACTTAACTTCGCCGAAAATCTTTTGCATAACAGGGGCAATCAGCTTGCCATCATTTCTCACTTAGAAAATGGCGAGCAGCACAGACTCACCCGAAACCAGCTGTTAGAGCAGGTTCATGCGCTGTCTTCACAATTCAAAAATTTCAACCTAGAAATGGGTGATCGAGTTGCGGCATTTATGCCAAACACCCACGAGACAGTCACCACAATGCTGGCTGCAACAACATTAGGAGGCACATTTACATCATGCTCACCAGACTTTGGCGCCAACGGCGTTGTCGATAGATTCAGCCAGACCTCGCCTAAAATACTGGTGGCAACAAGCGGGTACACTTACAACGGAAAATTTATCAGTAGTCTGCCTACAATTATCGAAGTCTGCGAGCAGGTACCATCAATCGAACATCTCATTCTGGTGACTTCCCTGGACAACGGCACAACAACCCGCAACACCGACATTGAAAATTTGTTAGCGCAACTTACTTGTCAGGTTCATTATTATGCTGAGCTTATCGCAACACAAGCTGTTGGTCCGCTCGAATTCACCAGAGTTCCATTTAATCACCCGCTGTACATCATGTATTCGTCAGGCACGACCGGCACACCTAAATGCATTGTTCACGGTACTGGGGGCACGCTGATTCAACACCTAAAAGAGCACCAACTTCACGTGGACGTAAAACCGGGAGATCGGTTGTTCTATTTCACGACCTGCGGTTGGATGATGTGGAATTGGCTTGTGTCGGGGCTAGCTTCGGGTGCAACGCTAATTCTGTACGATGGCTCACCCACTTTTCCCGAACCGCAGCGACTGTGGGACCTGATCGACAGTGAGCAGATCAACATATTTGGCACCAGTGCCAAGTACATTGCTTCGATGGATAAACTCGGCATCAAACCCCGTCTCAGCCACGAACTCGGCAGTTTACGCACTGTTTTGTCTACAGGCTCACCTCTGTCAGACGAAAGCTTTCACTATGTTTATCGGGATGTAAAAGAGGATATTTGCCTATCTTCTATTTCAGGGGGAACAGATATCGTTTCCTGTTTTGCTCTGGGCAACCCTACCCTACCTGTTTATGCCGGGGAACTTCAATGTGCAGGACTTGGCATGGATGTCGATGTCTTCGACGAAAATCAAGAATCACTTCGCCAACAAAAAGGTGAGCTGGTATGTAAAAGCCCATTCCCTTCGATGCCCGTTGGCTTCTGGAATGATAAGAATGGGTCAAAGTACCACGATGCTTATTTTGCACGTTTTGCGAACATCTGGGCGCACGGAGATTTCGCCGAAATGACTGAAAACAATGGCCTTGTTATCCACGGCAGGTCCGACGCCATACTCAACCCGGGCGGCGTAAGAATAGGCACTGCTGAAATCTATCGTCAGGTTGAAAGGGTCGAGGGGGTCATTGATAGTATTTGCGTCAGCCAGGACTGGGAAGAGGATGTCAGGGTTATACTGTTTGTCGTCCTAACCCAAGGTCGTACGCTTGACGATGAACTCATCATGCGAATAAAACAGACAATCCGTTCCGAAACCTCCCCGAGGCATGTACCAGCAGAGATCCGACAAGTACCGGACATTCCACGCACAATAAGCGGCAAAATCGTTGAACTCGCAGTCCGCAAAGTCATTCACGGCGAAGAGGTCACCAACACCGAGGCTCTGGCGAATCCCGAAGCACTAGCGTACTTTGCGAACCGGCTCTGAACCACGTCACCGCGGACACGAGCCGACCAGCAAACGGTGCTACTCATCCATTATCGCGACTGCTCTTGTCCAACCGGCCGAAGCCGCCCGAATTTTATGGGGGAAACAGGAGATCGTAAAACCATAATCCGGAAGTGATTCTAAATTGTGTAGTTTTTCCAGATGACAATACCCAATCTCTAGGCCAGCTTTATGGCCCTCCCAGATCAGACTTGCATCCCCGGTCTCTTGATACTTTTCATTCGTGTGGACAAAGGGTGCATCCCAACTCCAACCGTCTGTCCCCGTTACCCTGACGCCGCGCTCTAACAAGTACATTGTTGCGTCGCGCCCCATACCACACCCGGCGGATACGTAGTCATCCTGACCATAGCGGGCTCCAGCTGCTGTGTTGACAACAACGATATTAAGGGGTTGGAGCTCGTACCCTATCCTTTCAAGCTCCTTCTCAACATCGTCTGCAGTGATGGTATAGCCGTCTGGCTTGTCTCTAAAATCGAGCTTCACACCCTTCTGAAAACACCACTCGAGTGGTATTTCATCAATCGTCGCGGACTTTTCACCGTTGTTCATTGTGGAATGGAAATGATACGGAGCATCGAGATGCGTACCGTTATGGGTGCTTAACTGAATTTGCTCTACCGCCCATGCTTCGCCATCGGGAAGATCATCTCCCGTCAAACCGGGGAAAAAAGACACAAGAGAATCAACCGATTGTTTGTGATCGATGTAATTGATTTTTGGCCTTGCGCCGGGCGGGTCGGAGATCACGTCATTTTCGAGGAAGATTGAAAGATCGATAAATTTTCTTGCCATAACCCCAGCCCCATTTGGTGAGAGATGATTGTTCAATAACATTGATCCCGAAAATTTCAGGCCTACCTCAATAGTAACGAGGCGCCCTCCATGATGCCAGTGGGCTTGAAAGCCATGAGATGGAATCAGACGCGTATGCTAAAAAAAGCTGATAGATTAGATCATTCACGCCAATCAAATCAGTCGTTTGAAGCCGTTAAGTTCAAGCATTAAGCAAGTAACAGCATGTTTCATAGTGATTGGAAATACGGCTTCAACACCGGTCTCTCTCGACCTTAATCCCTCAGACCGCTCGACAATCCCTGAAATTTACGTTTAACAAACCGCTAACGATAGCTCGTCTATCCACCGCTTAAAAAATCACCCTAATCGTAAATCACTACCGAACGGATACTTTTGCCCTCGTGCATCAGATCGAACGCAGTGTTTATCTCTGACAATGGCATGGTGTGGGTAATTAGGTCATCAATATTAATTTTACCTTCCATGTACCAGTCGACTATTCGTGGCACATCGGTCCGCCCTCTTGCGCCACCGAATGCCGTTCCTCGCCAAGATCTTCCAGTCACCAGCTGGAAGGGGCGAGTTGCAATCTCCTGGCCTGCACCTGCCACCCCAATAATACAACTTTCACCCCAACCCTTATGACAACATTCGAGCGCTTGTCTCATCGTGGTGACGTTACCAATACATTCGAAGGAATAGTCCACTCCGCCATTGGTCATATCGACCAGCGCTGAAACGACGTCTTTGTGCTCCAGCGGATTAACA
>Ga0206677_10004420_pt1 | contig 11501 bp, 5 predicted proteins | sample M130m12015metaG_FD_155475 | JGI IMG/M metagenome (GOLD analysis project Ga0206677, IMG submission 155475) | Ammonia-oxidizing marine archaeal communities from Monterey Bay, California, United States - M1 30m 12015 | ecosystem: Environmental > Aquatic > Marine > Intertidal zone | place: USA... | reverse complement strand
TGCTAATGTTTTACCTGGTGTTAGTTTGGTAGTATTGGATGATTATTGTCCCGATAGCGGTAAGATTCCATCGGCTATTATTTCCGGTGTAAACAAAATGATAGCTAATAGCAAATGGACGACTTTATTGATATCTAAAGGGGGTGTTTCGATGGATGATAGGCCATTGAATGCTCGTGGTATGAAGAAGATTAATTCTGACAAAGTATGGCTTTTGACAAGGCCTGATTCTGACTCTAAAAGAATACTATGGGAAGATGAAAAATCAATCTCCCTACGATTGGTAGAAGAGGGATTCATCGACTAATCATTCGTTTTCATCTTCGCCGAGAAGCTTTGCCATTTCGTCTAAAGCATCGTCATCTGGTTCATCAAATTGTTCTGGGTTCTTAGCAGAACCATCCATCATGTCATCTCCAGCAACTGCTGGTTCGGAGTCTGCTTTAGCACGTGCTATGTTGGCACGACCTTGGTTGGTAATGTACCAAATCATTGCTAGGAGGGTAATTCCGAGTACAATGTAAGTGATTTGTGTTGAGTTGACCATGATGTTGCCAGTAGGTATTGGCTATCAAGATTTAGGACATTATGAGACAGTCTTTGCTAAATGTCGCCTTTTATCCACCGGTGGTTGAGCCCATCCTTCAATCGGAGGTATTCTTTGTTCTTCGACCCAAGACTCTGTAGTTTTTGTTTTACATTTAGGGCATCTAACTCCTTGCCCTTTCCCCATTGACTTCATTCGAGTTCCACATTGGCACAAAGGTCTAGCTTGTGTTTTGGAATCATTGACCCTGATAGCTTCTAAGTGGATGTCACCTTCATATTCTAGCCCCATATATTCGAATGAATCACCTACTGCTAACCATTGTGCTAACTTGTTAATATCTCCTGATTCCGAGAATGCAAGAATATTGTTGTTCAATATTACGTGTCCCCCACTGAGCAATTCTTTCGACTTGACAGTGGAAAAATGGCTGGACTGAATATGATCTCCAGATGCTTGGTTTGTTCTGAAAACTCTGAATCCTGTAATTTCTGCACTACCTTTTATCAATTCTTTAGTAGCCTTTAGTGCAACATTCGAACTCGTTGCTCTTACACCGAACATAACAGGGCAAGGTCCTCTGGGTGCGATTAATCCACGATTATTTCTTGGGTCTCTACAAAGGAACGTCCCCTCCATATGGTCAACGATTGTAAGCATCTCTTCACTTACCTTACGTTCGCCCTTTCTCCAGGCTATTCCTTCCCATGTAGCAACATCTCCACTCCATGCACATGATGCTGCAGCACCGATGCGACCTTGGCCTCCCCATTGATGCCCGCCATCGATGAAGGTAGCCTCGCCTCTAACAGCATTCCAATAGTGTTCTTCATCTGGCTTTTTGGGGAATAATGTCATTCCGGGGTCTGATGGATATTGTTTCCTATCTGAATGCTTAGATTCTGATACTTCACCTTTTAGAGGAGCAATGTTGTTAACCCAATATTCTTCTAACCATTGGATAATACTTTCATCGCAAAATAATTCAACAGACAAAGAAGCATTACCTCTTGTTCTTTGAGCTGCAAATGGCCATAACCTAGTCAACCTTGGTTCACCATATTCGCACGGCAGTGCATCGAGAAGTTGATGGAATACTAGAGTTGTGCAGCCGCCATCTAGTGAATCAGTATCATCAAGTCCAAGCCACATAACTATTCCACCGGGTTGAATTCATCACCATCATCATTCGCAATGATTCTATCTATAACGCCGGCAATTCCAACCATTTCATCGACTTGGAATAGCCTTGCACCCACTGCCCAACCTGCCCCCATGTCTGAATCTCTATCTCCTATCAATAGGTCTAGTGGGTGTATAGGTGCTGGCTTAGAACCCCACCAATCCACATTGTCATGTGATTTCCCCCGAATAATTTCTGATGCTCGGTTTAACATTCCAGGCCTAGGTTTTCTACATTGGCATCTATCTCTAGTTCGGTGCGGGCAAGTCATTAGAACATCTAAAGTTCCGACTTCATCTTGTAATTTTGAATGGATTAAGTGAATTCTGTCTTCATCCCACAAACCGCGCATTATTGCGGATTGGTTTGTAACAATAGCAATTCTATATCCCATTGCTCGTAAGGAAATAATTGCATCTTTGGCTCCTGGAATGATCTTCAACTCTTCCGGGGTATTGATGTAATTTGGACTACCAAAGTTTAGCACTCCATCCCTATCAACAAAAGCAATCGCTCCATTCCAATTAATGTCCGATTTTTCGGTGTTAACCTCAGCGATTGGCCCCTCCATGTTATCGTTGCAAATCAATCACCTCTATGTGCATTAAGGAGAAGTCATTAGAGGAAGCAGCCTTCAGCGAGTACTCATGGCAGGTGACCTTCTAGTCGACAGGTCTGTCGCTACCATTCTTGGTGCGATAGGTATGTTCATACTATTTGTCACTTGGAGAATGCGCTCCGAGCGTTTAGAATTTATAGCTCCAATTGGTTGGATATTAACTGGTTTTTACTTTTTTAATGAGACTGGTTTCTATTACTATCATGAAGATGTTGTTTTGACATTAATGAGTGCTGCTACCTTACCCGGTGCAATTGCTGTTGCGATTTGGGAAAGAAGAGTTGAGATCGAAAAGTATGCTAGTGCTCTACGTTGGTTCAGAGGCGCAGTTGCAGCAGCCGGGCTACCATATCTTCTAATCGCTCACGTTCCAATGCTTAATGTCCTAGCTATCTGGTTTGTAGCCTGGCAATCTGCAGCACTGCTCTCATTTGCAGGAGGAGCGGATGTTACACTCGGAGATACATACGCTAACCCAGTCAATGGTCAGTCGGTGGAATGGAGTTCATGGGAAGGAAACCGATGGTTCCTAACAGAAGAAATGTCTGAATATTCATTCCATACCGAATTGCTAGTTAATGGTGAACCTCTATACATTAATTTCGTACTTGCATGCACGGCGATACAGTCAATGATAATTTTCGTAGGTGCAATCTCAGTACTCGATATTAGTTGGAGAAAGCGAATTAGAGCTTTATTCATCGCATTATCATTGATTCATATACTAAATCTGTTTAGAAATGCAGGATTAATTTGGTTGCAAATGGGCTATCCAGACTGGCGCTGGATGAATCTAACAATCTTTGAATTTGGTCATGCATATGCATCTAGATTTGTATCTCTAGGTGCAATGTTCTTACTTGCATTAGTACTGTTTGAAATGCTTCCACAAATGCATAGGCATGTACTTTCATTGTTAAAGCCCCTAGGACTAGCACCTGGTAAAAAGCGCAATCAATCGTAGAGATCTGATACTTTCATATCTGTTGGGACATCAGCAACTGGTGGTCCCAAATCCAATGCAGCAGGTACTTCCTGTGTTGTTGGTGGTGGACTTGTTGGCGCCTGAGTCAAGCCAACCAACATTTGCTCAGACATGTTGTCCTTTTGATATTCCCAAGCATATTCTGGCTCTCTCTTAGAGCGTACAACCATGAATCCAAGAACGGAAACTAGAATCAGACCTAGCATACCTGCAGAAACCCATATGACATCATTGTCAACTGATGCGAATACATCTGCATTGTCCCCAACACCGTCACCGTCGGTATCAGTGTCTTCGTTAGGGTCATCAGGGAATGCATCTTTGTCGTCAGGTGTTCCATCACCATCTCTATCTAGAGGGTCATAAGTTGTAACACAATCTTCTCCATATTCTTCGATTTCTTCGAAATCAATGTATCTGTCACTATTCCTGTCAATTTCAAAGAAATCATATTCATTTAGCCAAGCAATACTGGACATGAACTCAATGCTAACTTCACCAGAGTCTATCTGTGAATATGTCATGTAGAGTTCGTTTTCACAATTACACATTGCTAACTTTGCTTCATTCATGTCTATGACTTCATCCTTGTTCAAGTCCAATTCTTCGAATTCATCTAAATCCTCGCCTAATTCATCTATCGACAAGTCTCCGTCTCCGTTGATATCGAATTCTTCGAACATTATTTCTGCCATTTCATTGCAGGGTATGATTTCATCATCCGGGTCAACAGGAATTACTGGATCCACAGGGCCAGGTCCTGGTTGGTCAAAAGATTCCCACTTAGCCAATATCGAGATATCCTCAATGTCAGTAATTGCAGTAATTGTAATATCGATTCTTCCACTTGTAAAGAAAATATTGATTTCCTCATCCGCTTCTCCGAAATCTGATTCATAGTTTCCATCTTGTCCCCATTGGCGACCCATTGGTCCTCCGCCTCCGCCTTCGAAGTCTTCCCAATCTATTTCTTCAGTTTCAGCAAATAAAGCAAGATCACCTTCTCCGCCCCATGTCCTGATAGTCATATCATTTGCCATTTCGTCTTCGAGCTCAATGTAGAAGTAAAGATCCTCTCCCTCTGGCGCACTCATTCCGGACAACTCTTCTTCATTGAATAATTGAATAGGTTCTCCATCATATGACCATATATATCGGTCCTCAAATGTCGCAGTGATGTCTATTCGGCTGTAGTATTCTTCACTACCTAGTAAGATGAACCATCGACCTGGAGTTGGGTCATTGAAACCAATCTTGTCCCCCGCTCCTGGTGCATTTGAATGAGTGTCATAAGTAGACCACGTAGGGTATTGGTCTAGTCTCATCATTAGCTTTGCTTCACCGTCTCCACCATTCAAATCAACTTCTAATCTTTCAGTTCCAATAGGTACATCGATGTAGAAATACTGGTCTAATCCAGAAAAACCACTCAAAGGACCGTATTCAATTCCTGCAGTCAATTCAATTGCAGATTCTGGGTCTACGTTATCAGGGCTGTAAGTGAAATCTGCCTGAATTGTTACTTCACGACAGCCTGAATATGAGGTTAGCATGACATAATATATGCCTGGCTGAGCATCGAATAGTTGCACAATTTCATCGTTTCCTGAATTATATGAACTGTCAGAAGTTTGTTGCCCACCAATTTGTCTTCCTTCGCTACTTCCTGATGCAAACATAAAGTCGTCTTCTATCCAACCCCAATCATCTGTTCGTGGTAGAGCATTGTAAGCAATGTGTAATTCACAATCTCCTGGACCTCCCCATGTCTTTACTCGCAATTCTGCAAGTTCATCTTGCAATTCAACGTAGTAGTAGAGTGATTTGTCACTATTTCTAGAGATTCTTTGGCCAGTAACTGAGATGCCATCATTGAGTTCAGTCATTTCATCAAGTGATGGAGGTTCTGGGGCTTCTTCCCAGAATGCTCCAATTTCCATGTTTTCAATATCGTAGTTTGAGGATACTGTAATCCAGTAAGTCCCTTCTTCAGGCCATTCCATTAACTCATATACGTACAGTCCAAAACTATCATAGGTTTCGACTTCATAGTCGTGATCCCATTCTGAAGGTATGTCATTCATTGATACATATATCTCAAATTCCACATTTTCGTAATAGTCTTCATCTTCGAAGTCAAAGTCAAATGAATACATAGTCAAACTGAGGTATTGGGTATTTTCTGGTATCTCAATAAAGAATAGTAATGTGTCGCCTGCGCTCGCCTCAATATTTGACAAATATTCATCATTTTCTAGTTCTACTGCCTGAGCAATTATTGTTCCATCCGGCATCACCCATGATGCTCCATGAATTTCTCCAGTACGTCCTTGTGAATCATTTGTAATTTCACCTTCTCCTTCTGAGAAAGTCCATAACGAATCATTACCTGCATTATTTCCTATTCGAACATCATCCAGCATTCCTTGGAAATAGTTGCAATCACATCCAGCACCCATTCTTCCAATGTATAATTCATCACATTCTTCCCCGGATTGGAAACAGTCATTGGATCCGAAATCTCCAGCAGGGATTTGAGATTTGTTGATATCTATGAGTCCAGCAGATTGGTTATCGATAAAGAACTCTCCAGCATATGCAGTGCTGACAATTACCTTCACATGTGTCCAAATATTTTCTTGAACCGAAACATTTGATGTTGGATTACGGGACATAGAGTATTCGTTTGAATATGCTAGGTATCCATCGTTTAGGTACAATCCCCATCCGTAATCACCAAACATTGTGATGAATTGAATCCCATCAGTATTAGGCATGTTTATCCATGCTTCAATAACAATTTGGCCATCAATATCTGGCATTTCCTGGTCAATCATTATGTGATCATCTTCACCATCGAATTTGAGATTGTAATCTGCTCCTTCTCCAATTTCTACAACTCCGTAAACTGGGAAATACTGTGGATCGTTTTCTAAATCGTTCCAAGATGCAGGTTCGATTGAGCCCATATTTGTTCCAGTAATGTGGATATAATCCTCATCATCTCCATCACCCGGTTGCCCTTCTCCCCAATTCCTGTAAAGGAATGGAGTACCATCATGCCAACGGAAGTCACCTTCGTTCTGTGAATCAGATAGCCCAGTCCACAAATGTCTAGTTGTGTCATTATTGACTGCGAATGTGTCGAATAACCATTGGTCTTCATCAGCATCATCTATGGTTACCAGGAACCCATCGAGACTTCTTGCAACCGATGCTGCATCGCTCCATGAAGAGGCCGACAACAGGTGGTAAGTGTGGTTATTTGCCGGGTTTACTGCAGTTTGTAAAACTTCAATTTCATCTAAGCTTTCTGCAGAAGATGGAGTTGCGATTGGACTAGCAGTAACTAGTAGCATCATCGAAATCAGAATAAACGCCTTACGGTTCACGATTCGTTGGTGTTGGAACTCGTTATTTAATGTAGCACCGGTTTTGCACATAGTCCGTGGTACGACAATCTCATGATGTTATTACTGGTATGACCTTTTGTCACTTTCGACGTTTGCCACCAATTCTTAGTTCAGTCTTGAGCGGCATTTGATGCTCCCAAGCGAATTCTTTGACTATTCTCCATCCCTTTTCCGAACCTTCGTAATCTGTAACATCGATCACTTTGTCCCGGGTATTTGCCTTGAAAGCAGCCACAGGTTCAGCGTTATGGAATACTAGGTATGCACTTCCAAAACCGAACCTTTGCTTTAGCACATCAGCGAAGTAAGGAGCGATTGGATCTGATGGAGGTATTACGAAATCACGAATAGGTGGCACATTCTTTGCCTCATCAAGTAAATCCTTACGACCCCAGCAAACTTCGTGTAAATCCTGAATTAGGAATCCTTTGATTAGAGTATCATCTTCTTCGAACTCGGTTAATATCGCTTTGAGTTCTTCTGGTTTGAATGGAGTGCCTGAGAGCCTTGTGAACTGTTTTAGAGTAATAACTGGATAATCAGAAACTAATCTTCTCAAATATTCTCTCCTTAGAATTACAGGATCTAGCCCCTGCCTAGGAGCAACTGATCTGAATCCTCCACGATAATCTTGTACCATGTGGCCGCTGCGCAATAACGGTTGTATCAATTTTCTAAATGCGGCCCTTTTCATAGCGTGCCTTTCCATGAATAGGTTCGGGTCACTATGTGTCTCGAAGAATTCTAGAATGTCTATTAACTCCTCATTTGGTTCTTCACCGCGAATTGCTAATAATGTTGAGAAGTGGTCGTATGATGCCCACACTTGATGTCCACGAAGATTAATTCCCTGGTGTAGTTGATGTGCACTTGCCATGTTTTTCAAACTTACTCGATAAACTTCAGATCTTCCACGTAACCCGAAGTCATCTCTAACTTCTTGGACACTACCTAATGCATCAATTTCATTCTCATGTCTTGAATTTTGGTGGAGATTATGTCTGTGGAATAGAGCCCTTTCTGCAATCTCTCTTGGTTGAGGGTCGACTACACCACCGCGAATCATTCTTTCTCCTGCAAGCTTGAATCCTATGCTCTCCAAGGCGTTTTTGAAATCATCATCAAGTTCTGTAACTGGGACTCCATTGAATTGAGATAGTACTGCAACATCGACTAATTGGTCGGAATGGTTGTCCAATAATTTCTCAAACGCCGTACAGAATTCATCAAGATAAGCATAAGGAATATGCATATCTTTAATCTCGAGATAATCATTAATCTTGAACATTAATACCTTCCCTATAGGGTCTACTCCCTTGAATACTGGAAGGTACCAACCTCTATCAAGAACTGAACGAACTTCCCATATGAATCTAGAAACATATGGGTCCGATTGAGTAAGAATACGCAATGTTCTATCCTCTCTATTAGGGGAATTCAAATTGGCTACTTCTTCAGGCAGCACATAAAATGCTTCAGGTTCAGGAACCAGTGCCATTACCTTGCTAATTCTTCCATCAGCCTCAAGATTTCTCAATGCTATTGCCAAGTCTTCAACACTTCGAGATACATAATATCGAAGGGTGAAGGCTTTTACTGGACCCATTCTCTTAATCACTTTCACTAAGGCATCTTCGAAACTTAATGGCTCATAAACTTCGTATACTCTGTGGAATAGAGATAATCTCCTTCTTCTTCCACTAACATCTTCAAATTGCTTAACTAGGCATAATTGTCGTTCAAGATTGCTTATCGCATTTTTCAAATCACGTTGTAATGATTTGTGGTCTTCGCCCTTAGGGAAGTCCGCTAGAATTTCTTGCCTAGTTAGATTCTCACCCTTTGGTATTTTTTCTAGAATCAGTTTTTCCATTTCTCCTAACCATGGTTCTGGTTTCAAACCGAGTAGCATTGGTAAGTTTTTACGAGTTGTGTAGCCGATTCTATTATGCAGTAATCTTCCCATTAACACATCAGAATCAAGTTGCAAGTCTTTCCAATCTGCATATCTGAAATTCTCGACTCTGTATAGCATCTCTTGTTGCTTTTGGAAAAGTATGTGTTGGTCAAATGCGGTGAAGCCATCCGAATATTGTTCGAATGATTTCTGCATAACCATATTCTGAACCCAACGGTACTCGACAACATCCTCTTCCCCACCGGTAATTCTGTGTTCATCAACTTTGAGGATATATTCTGCATCGTCTGTTTGAGTGAAGAACCCTACAGATATTACATTCCTCATCTCAAGTTCATGTAATATTGAGTCTATTTGTCCTTGAGGGAATGGTAACCGATCTGAAATCTTGTCTCCAGTACGAGGACCCTCACTTCCTAACATCTCAATGATCTTTACACGTAATGCTTCATGCGGGTCAGAAATTGTCTTCTTTTCCCATTTAGTAGGTTTAAGTCCGTCAAATTCTACAGCAACTTCGTAAGTAATTCCCTTGGTGTACAAATCTCTGACATCTTCCATGTCCTTGCCACCGGCTTCGGCTATGCATCCTAGAGCGCCATGTATTTCTGCCATGTAGGTACTGAACCATTTGTCATCAAGTGCTTTTACGCCAGTAGAGCGCAATTTTGTAATCTCTCCGGATGTTGCTAACTCAGCGACCCATTTTTCGATTGAGGAGTGCTCAATTCCTGCAAGTTTTTCCTTGTACAATGGATTTTCCCAGTTACGGTCAAGACCTCCACCCTTGTTCATTAAGTGTAATAAATCAGATGAATTTGATGGATTTGGAACCTTATTCGAGTAGTAATCTTTTAGCTGATCATCTGTTAATTCAGTAGCCAAACTACGGTTACCCAACAGTCTTCTAAGTATCTCAGGGTCAATGTCTTTAACCAAGAATGCTCTAGTTTTCATCGATAGAAGGTCTTCGAATGTACTCATGTACAAACTCATACCAAGCCTAGAAGGAATTGGAACCTTAGTGTGAACAATTCTTGCTTCAGATTCTTTACTAGCTTCTAAGAATTCGTTTAGTGACTTGATGTCGATGTCACCAAACATAATTTCTGCCTTTGCTTCTTTGATTAGAAGTGAATCTTCGATAGATCGGTGACGTTGTAGTAATGCGTCTGCTTTTTGTTGGAATTGTTGTGGGCTGACTTCCTCTGCTCCAATGCGCTTTGGAATAATCAATGATCTTCCGGCAACTTCACGGAACCTCTTAGCAAATATTTGTGTATTAACAATATATCTCTCGATCACCTCTAGATGATTATTAGACTGGAACGACTCATACATTTTACCAGGATCTACTTCCTGACTTGTTTTTATCAATAAGCCATTTTCATCGAATGATAATTCAAGAACAGCAATTCCATCTTGCTCAGCAAGTCCTGCCATAAAATATCCAAGAGCAGTATTGAATCCTCGGCCTCTACATGATGTAATGAGATATGTCGGCATACCTCCCGAAACAATCTGCTCAACTATCAGACGATTAGGGTCTGGAACTTGAAACGAGTCAAGTGTATGTTCTTCTAAATGACGAGCAATAGTATTCGATACGCCTTCACTCAAACCATATGCATCCCGTAGAATATTCCGGGGGTCCATCTGCCTTCGCAGTGCTGTAACAGTATGTCCAATCAAATCTAGAAGGGCCCCTGACAATTCTCTAGAACGGCTTCGGGCCTCCCCACTCCATGAAGGAACAGTTGGTCTATAACCAGTTACTGATGCAACGTTAACTCTTGTTCCTTGTATATTCGTTACTCGATATGTAGAACCACCTAGTAGAATTACATCTCCCCCTCTCAGGTTAGCAACGAAAGATGATGACAACTGACCAAGTATACTGCCTTCTGCATTGAATACCAGATATGAGTTGTCAGGAGCAATAGTTCCGATATTGGTATAGTATATCATTCGAGAATATCCACGCTTACCGTAGAGATTTTCTTCCCAGTCAACCCAAACCCTTCTCTCTTCCTCAAGCATGTCCAGAACTTCGATGAAATCATCGTATTGGAGATTTCTATAGGACCAGGTGCTGGTAACTACCTCATACGCCTCATCGATGTCTCTTTCATTGATTATTACCAACCCAATTAGGAACTGCGCTAAAACATCTAGACAATTCTGTGGGAAATCTAACAAGTCCATTTCACCGGTTTGGATAGCAGCTTGTAATGCTGCTAATTCAATTAAGTCATCAACGCTTGAAGGAAGGAACCTTGCTCTTGGAATTCCACCAACGTGGTGACCAGCGCGTCCAATCCTCTGCAATGCAGTTGCTATGTCTCCCGGTGAACCAACTTGAATCACCATGTCAACCGAACCAATGTCAATTCCCATTTCGAGTGATGATGATGTTACAACGGCTCTTAGGTGTCCGAGTTTTAATTTCCGTTCTACATCTAGGCGGATTCTTTTGTCCATCGAACCGTGGTGCCCAGCGATAAGTTCGCCTAAATACGGTCTTAATTTTTGGACTAAGGTTTCAGTCATTTTCCTTGTATTAGCGAATACTAGTGTTGTATTGTGGGCACTTATTAGGTCTGCAATCATTTCCACGTTTAATTCTAACACCTTCATTACAGATAAATCACTAAATTTAGGAGAACATAACAATATGTCTAGGTCTAATTCACGTGCACCACTGATCTTGGCAATCATAACAGATTGCCCTCCAGTGCGGCTTTCTCTGTCATCACTAGCAACTAGATACTCTGCTACTGTCTCTAAAGGTTCCATCGTAGCAGAGATCCCAATTCTCTGAACCGGTCTCTCTAGT
>Ga0206677_10004419_pt1 | contig 11502 bp, 10 predicted proteins | sample M130m12015metaG_FD_155475 | JGI IMG/M metagenome (GOLD analysis project Ga0206677, IMG submission 155475) | Ammonia-oxidizing marine archaeal communities from Monterey Bay, California, United States - M1 30m 12015 | ecosystem: Environmental > Aquatic > Marine > Intertidal zone | place: USA... | reverse complement strand
AACAATATCAGTAGGATTCCTGCCGACGGAGCCTCGACCGTCTCCAATTCAGTTCCGTGGTAATCAGTAATGACACCTAGCTGGGTGCCTTTCGAAATATAGTCACCCGTCTTTACTTTGGGGTCCACATAAAAGATACCATCATGGCTGCTATAAACGCGAGCGCGGTCGTTAATGAACAGCGGATACTCTGGCAAATTCAAATCACCTTCAATCATTTTGAGTTCACGCATAATATTTTGAGCACCGTCTATGATAGGCGTGATGTATTGGTCATCTGTTTTACCCAGCTCACCTGATTCTATATCGATAGCGGGTATCCCAAGGGTGACAGCCTGTGCGCTTGTATAGATTGCATCATCTACTGATTGATAAGAACCTGAAAACTCCACAATGGTCCCCAGCCCAAAGGCAATAGCAATTCTTTTCGATTCATCTATGACTTCCCGTCCACCAGCCTCTGCGTAATAAGCGGTATAAGACGGACGTAGGCCCTCATTTGCATCACCTGCATGGATATCTACAACGTAATCTGATCGGAGGATTACTTCAGTTTTTAAGGTTGATGCAATGCGCTCGGTGACGGTGCCGTTGACGTTTCCTGGGAAAGCGCGATTTAAATTCTTAAGATCGTTTGGGCTTAAATAAATGGTACGAGCTGTGAACGCCGGAATGTTGGCAACATGAACTATGATTAACGTGCCGCTTAATTGTCTTGGATCGATAAGTCCTGCTAACCTTTGCATTGAGAGTATCGGCGCGTATTCAGAGCCATGAATTCCAGATATCAAAGAGAGGACTGGGCCAGAATTACTTCCATGATGGACGGTAACAGGGATGAAAGTTTCGACGTTATCTTCGCCGCTTGGCACTTTAAGTGTGCCGCGGTATGTCTCGCCCGCCGAGATAGAAGCCCCTCCTATTTCAAATTTTCTTTCAGTGTCGTTGTTTTTTTTCCTATTGTCCTGCGCATGGACTGCACTAAAGGTAACAGAGAGCCATATGACTAAAAAGAAAATATTTTTCATTATAGAAACCTTTCTTAATGATCGGATTGGATTTAGTGGCTTCAGAATCGCTCTAATTTTGAAGACAGAAATCTTAACACAGATGAGAGAGGGTATTTTCAGACTAAAATATTAAGTGAAAGAGTCGTTTTAAATGTGGCAGCGCAACGCAAGCAGGATTTTAAGCTGATTATATGTGAGGGGGCGGGCTTGCTTCTAGCGGAGTACCGTCTTAGTGATTTTTTTAAAGGCGAGGACTATGCCTGTGATACAGAAAATTAACCCAACAGACATTAATAGCACCATTATCAAAGACCATATAAATCTGTGATTAACAATACCAGGAATGTCTAGGCTATGAATTCCGTTGAATAACCACCGGTATATCCGCCGACTATTGTCCATTATTGAAATCAAGCCTCCATCAGTCAAATTCACATGGATCCAAGTCTCGGTGGCATCATCTAGAATAAGTCGCAAGGTTTCTTCGCCCAGCGAACCTTCGCGCAAGTTTGCATAGACGTCATTCACAGGGACAATGTAACTATCGCTAACAACATTGTCTGGCCAAGCCTTTGACACAGCAAATTCTACTGCAGAAATTAAAGATCCTCGGTCATAAATTTGACCGGACCCAATGGGAATAAGTTTAGACGTCTTAGCATTTCTTGCGACGACTAGGGTCTGTTTGTTCAACGCTGTTAATTCAATTTCTTTAGCACCCGCAGCCTCGTAAAGATCCTCTAATTGAATTGCATTGAGCGTCTCGGAGAGGTTCATTCCCCGCATATCAGCGATTTGTTGAGCGGTTGGGTTGGGAACAGAAAAAAGCCGACCATGATCCATTGATAGCCATCCGCTAAAAATCCAGAACAAAACAACAAAACCAGATATTAAACCGATTTTGTGATGCCACGCTAACCACCCGCTGAACGGGCTCGCAAGACCTTTGAGGCCGCGCTGTTTTGCAATCTGCCAATGCTGTATGCCAAGAACAAGTCCGGTAAGCACACCAATGATGCACACAAGAGAGACCCACCAGACAATTTGGTCCCATAATGCCCAGTTTTTTCGGATGACCGTTGGGTAAATCCAATGAACAACTGCGCCCAGATAATTCCAAGTACGTTGGTTTCGGTTTGTTTTTTGCAAAACCTCAGTGCTCTTCGTTGAAATATATAGATGAGTTCCAATACTATCTGCCATCTCAACTCGGAGGAATGGACGGAAGGGATCAAATCGATCGTGGACAACCCACTGATCGTATGAGAGAGGCCCGCTTACGGATGCTACGGATGTATTGGAAAACCTTTTAGCGATAGCAATCGCATCAGACTTAGTGAGTGGCTTAACAATTTCTGATGAGTCAGCAAAACTTGCCGCCACCACATTATTGTCCCCCTCAGCAACGAGTATTGGTCGCTGTTGATATTGCAAAAGTCTTAAGCGATTTGCGGTTTTCACCCCCGTTGCATCGAGTGCCTCAGACAGGGAATTTACCTTGGAGATGTCAATAACGGCTGCTCGATCGATGCGCTCAGAATCGGACAAAGAGGGGAAAGGGACATAAATCATCACGATCCCTGAGGTGAACCACAGAGCAAACATAAGGCATAGAACGATGCTAATCCAGCGATGTAGTGTGGCTAGGACCCTAGTCATTGATCATCGAGTGCACTCTGTCATTTAAAAAGTGAATTCTACACCTACTTCAAACATTCGTGGTGGTGCCAGCATGAGTTGGTTAGCGTATAAAAAACTCGGGTCATTTTGCTGTAGGTAAAAAACGTCAGACCAAGGTACGTATATCTCATCGGTTACATTGTTGACTCTTGCAGTAACGTTAAATCTCGGGGCACTCCAAGTAGCAAACAAGTTTAGCAGGGTGTAAGAGCTCAGAGCGACTTGATTTGCATTATCACCGAACCGATCATCCACGTATTGTACTGAACCTCCAACTTCGAGCGGCAGACCCGCGATTGAGCTGAACGAAGCCCACAAATTTCCAGTAACTTCAGCAACATTAGGAGGTATATTCCCTGCGAAGGTTACGAAGTTCGTACTTCGCCTAAACTCGGCGTCTGTATATGCCGCATTAGCGCCCACGTGCCATTGTGAGGTCGGACGAAATGCTGCTGAGAATTCAACGCCACTGGAGTCCCTGCCTCCAATGCTCGCAGCCGAATCGACCCCGATTCTCTCCAGTACATCGTCTCTCTGGGTGTTGAAGTAAGCAATTGTGGCTTGGGTGCGGCCATTGTGCCACAAACCTTTTAAGCCAACCTCCCATTGCTCTGCGTCTGTGAGATCGAGGTTCTCTCCAGAGTTTACAAGAAAAAGATTGGCGTTGACCGGATCCTTGCTATCGCTGTATTGCCCGTAAATAGAGACGTCGTCTGTTAGCTTGACGACGGCACCGAGGCGCCAGCTGAGCCAGTTAAAATCTCGGGAGAAACTGGACGCTTCCAAGTCTCCTAATGCGTTAAAATTCTGACGTATTAAGTCGAGTTCCTCGTATCGCAGAGCAGCCACGACTTTAACTGTTTCACTGATGTCTAAAGCATCCTCAAGAAATAAGGCGCGCGTGTTTATTTGAGTTGGGCTTATACCCCGCAGTTCGCGCTGGCCATAACTACCGGGTATAGGATTTGTCGGGCTCACGGCATCATTCGCCGACAACGGAATTTTACGTCGAAAGCCACGTGCCCTTGAAAAATCTAAGTCAGTGATTTCAAGGCCAGCCAGAAAGCGATTATCGTGACCACCGATTTGGGAGTCTATGTTCGCAGTCAGTCGATTTCCCAACAAATCCTGATCGTGGGTCACGAAGAAATAGCCGTAGTAACGCTGAATGACATTTTTTTCCGTACAGATATCGACGACGTCTGTGCAGTACACATAGCCCTCCGCATTGCCCCAATCTCGATCTGCCGTAAATCGATATGAAGTGTTTTTCAACTCGATGCCTTCAGTTAATTGCCAACTTAAGTCGATACGAAATAACAATTGATCAGAAACAGCCCGGCTATCTTGAACATTAAAGTTTCGAAATCGAGCCTGCTCGTCTAAAGTTTCACCAGTGTTCGTTGAAACGACGTCGCTGAGTGGAGTGGTTGCGACACGTTTCGGAACTAAGGGCGTGCCCCAATAATCAGCTAACTGGTCATCCAAATAATCAATCTGAAATTCAACGTCTAATTTTTCGGTAGCTTTCCAGAGGAGGCTTGTAGTCACATTAATAGATTCTGGATCCATGCGATCAACATGCCCGTCTGAGCCGTACTGATTGACATCCATTCGTAACCAAGCTGAATCGCTCAATTGGGTGCTACCGCCTAGCCCAAATTGATAAGTGTCAAAGCGACCGTAAGAAGCGAGTAATTCAAGAGGCTGCTCGGCATCAGCCGTTGCTCGTTTAACAACTGTGTTAACAGTGCCGCCCACAACTCCTTGTCCGTGCAGAGCTGATGCGGGCCCCCTAAGTACTTCTATTCGGTCTAGGTTAAACGTATTCTGAGGGCGCATTACCATGTTTGCCGGGCCAAGCCAGATTCCATCGCGCAAAACGGTGACTGCACTGCGACTAAATCCCCTCATTGAAAAAGTGGACGGGGCGGCAGGGCTTTCACCGGAAACAACGCCAGGCAAACTTTTTACGGCGTCAGAAACGCTTTTGTAACCGCGTGCGCGCATGACACTGGAATCAATTAGTTCGATCGATGCCGGTGTATCCATTACTGACAATCCTAAGCGGCTGCCCGCACGCGATGTCGCGCTCAGATCAGGAGTATTTATCGCTCGCCCGAGAACGATAAGTTCTTCAATCTCCTCGTTGACTTGAGCGTTTGTGTTGCAAACTAGCAGGGTGATCCAGAAGAATAGGTGCCAGGATGATTTCCACTTAGAAGGTTTTTTGTCTTGCTGCCGCATGGGTAAGTGCTCCGGGTCATGACTGAGTTTTGATTCGGGGTTGATAATGGTGTCCCAAGTTTGACTATAAACTGGACCGTAGATTTTAACGAAGGGGCTACGTTAATAACGAGTTAATAACCGTTAATTGTTTTCAAGATGGGGGGCAGAAGCAAAAGTATAGAGGGATCGAGGTATATGGGAAGGCGAAAAAGGTCATGCTTTTAAGGTTTTATTTTACTTTTTCGATTCAGGATTAGCCCAAATCTTATCGGTGTTGAGAAGCTTTGTGTGAATCAATTTGGCATTAAAATTCATACGATCTATTCCAAATACTTCGTATAACGCTTCGAAGCTAGCTACAGCTTCATCAGTATCGTTATCGATCGCTACTACTAGGTCGTTCAAGGCTTCCGGATCTGAAAGAGCTTGTGCGGTGTGCATGAGGCCAGCATCTCTCATGCCTGAAATCAATAAGACTTGCGTTTCCGTGCTAACGGGGAAAGTAGAAAACATACCATAATCTTTGAATGGCTGCCCTTCCTCCGGTAATCCGGCGTCGCTAGTGTAATACTCCTGTGTCTGGTTATTTAATAGTTCGTCATAGCTTCTGCCTAAACGTAATCCAGAGCTTGCGAAAGCTATATCATTGAGTTTTTCTAAACCTGAGATATAGCCAATATAGACTATATGGTTCTCTCGAATATCGGCTGTAGTTAAATCCGACATCATGGTCATGTTGATAGTTTTGTTACTTTCCTCAAGTATTGGCACAATGCGCGCCAACGCAAACGCACTGCCCTCTGGCATATAACTTAAGTTAAGATCCAGGTAATTCTCGGCGCGCTCAAAATCTGTGAACTGCATCCTCTCTAGGTCAAGACTTGAATTCACGTTGAATTCCCGCACCATCCTCGCAATATTTCCGTTGGCATTTAACTCACCAAAAATATAGTAGTCGCCCATGACCAGCAAAATCGGCAAATCGTCTCGTAGCACGCTATCCCAAACAGGATGTTCAGCGGCAATCTGGGAAATCATCGTACCTTTACCCTGATTATTAATTGTCATATACACAAGATTTGTAGCCAGTAAGATAACAACGGCGAGCAAAAGGCCATTGTTCAGTCCTAATCCTCGTTTTTGCTTTTTGTGTGGTGGTCTATCGACAGAAGTTAATTCTTTTTGCTGCAGAGCAATCGTGTATTGACCCTTTGGAATGACAATTCTATAAGAAGCTTCATTCTCGAAACGTTCATAGTAGCTGTCTAATTTCTTTCGCAGTTGATAAATATATACCCTAACACTTGAATCGTTGGACACATCGAAATCGTTGTCTCGTTTTAAAACATCAATAGCAAGTTCTATTTCTTTCGGCGATTTACCTGACAATGAGGATTGAACCAAATATTGCAGCAGTGCAGGATAGTGCTTTGAACGACCAAGAATACCCGAATCTATGATTCGGTGAGAGAGAGCGAGCAGCTCATCTGTTCCTAATACCTCATGAGCATTAAGTATAAGTGGGCTATCGTTATTATCAATTTCAGACTGCACTAAACAAATTTCCTAGTTGACGACTATGTATGTGGAGTGGTCAGTTCAACCTGTTTCCGGTCTAGTTCCTTGATTATTATGCAGCTGCGATACATTCAATCTCTACTCGAGTGTCTCCACCGAGGCTGATGCCAACAGCGGTGCGGGCCGGTTTATTTTCGGGGAAAAATTCCGCATAGATTTCGTTCATGGCGCTCCACTCTGACATGTCAACTAAGAAAACTGTGCACTTCACAACCTTTTCCATAGATGAACCGAACCGCTCTAGCGCGTCCTTAATGGATTCAAGTGTCCGTCTTGTCTCAGCTTGCACGCCAGGTTCGCCTGCCCCGCCTGTCTTGCCGGCTAGAAAGATAAGCCCGTTATAGCGAACGCCCTCTGAATATGGTGCCCTCGGGTTTGGATTTATGTACTCTGGCGCGAGCGGTCCCTCAGCTACCGCTGGTCCGGAGGTGCTGGGTTGGCAGGCGAGCAACATATTTAAAAGGACGGTGATAGTGATTAATTTGTACATAATTTTTCCTGTAAATTTTTATTTTTTTAAAGGTTTTGTTAAGGCTTGGTTGTGGGAATCTAAATTATCGACATTAAATCAAGAACACCCAGAGCATGTTAAGCAGTAAAACTGCTACGGTAAAGACAACGCTTATACGGTGCAATCGATTAAAAGTGCTCTCGTTTCCTGTATCCTTTGCAGCATTCGTGGCAGGGATAATCGAATAACAAATAAACATAAAAACTGCAGTAATAATCGAAACCATTTTCGCGATCACTGAACCACCGCTAGCAAATAAGATCAGGGTGGAAGTCGCACTCAAGATCAAAACCAACATGAATAGTTTTGGGAATATCACGCGAAGAAACGGACCAGCCTCTGATGACGAAATAGTCTTAAAAAGAGACGGAGCGATGATTCCGGCGTGAAAAAAAATCATGCCCACGATTATTCCAGAGATAAAAACGGGCGTGATATCTAATATATTTAAATCCATCTAATTTCCTACGAGCAATGAACTGGTGGGTAGCACTTATGCTTTTGCGCTTCCTCGCGAATCGAGCTGATTAAAGAGATTAGTTACATTTTTATTATTTGCATTGAGTGGTTGACCTACTTTTATCCCAAATTTTAAAAAGCAGTACAGCATTATGTCTGCTAGTGAAAACCTATCACCGCAAATAAATTGTTTGCCTTCCAATTGATCATCCAACCAAGTCAACCTCTCCTGACACAGAATTTTGAGTTCGTCAGCAGCTTGCGGAATCAACCTTAACCGATCTTTAAACAAGTCATATCCCTCTGAGTACCTGAAGCCATTGGTAAGAGGTTCAACGATTTGAAGATCTATTCGTCTTACCCACATCCGAGTCTCGGCTCTTTCCTCGGGTGTTCCTCCGATGAGACTGCCTTGGGAGGAAAGTTCATCTAAATATTCACAAATAGCTGTTATTTCCGCTATAAAATTCCCGTCATTAGTCTCTAGGGTAGGGCATTGACCTGATGGGTTTCTCTGTAGATGAGCCTCTTTTCGATTTTCGCCGCCCATCAAATCAACTTCTATAGTTTCGATATCCAACTCTAATTCGGCGATAAACATTCTTACAACATGTGGATTGGGGCCGACTGAATTAAATAATTTCATAATATTCTCTGCGCGTTTAAGAGTTGGTTTAATCTAATCTTTATTAGCGTTTTCTGCAATTCAAGATCTGTTTGCAAAGTGTGATCTCGCCACTATAATCGATAGCGTCTAAAATCAATAATAAAAAAGGCCTTTACTATGAACATTCCGTTTTTTATCCGTCAGTTTATAAGTTATTCGTTGTTTATTCTTTCAATATTTGTTGTCACGGCATGCACCTCAAACCAGGACAGGTCAGAAATTGATGGCAAATGGGATTTCTCAATGACCAGTCCGTTTGGTGTCGTAACAGCATCTGTTACAACAATTGGGACGGGCGAAAAGCTCTCTGGTTCATTTGACCTCGGCAACGGAAGGGTTTGGCAAATAGAGAATGGTACTATTGCAGCACAAAGCATCAGTTTTAGCATTGACCGAGATGGATCCCCAATGGTTTATGAAATGAGTGCGGTTATCGACGGTGATGTGGCGACGGGTGTAGCTCGCGCAATGGGAACTGAGGCGCCGTGGTCAATGACCCGTGCAGATTAGGTTGAGCGAAAAAACAGAGTAGAAAAGGTAGTTAGTGTTTTAAAAAAATTTTTCCGGGTGCCCGAGAAAAGGGTTTCTCAACGGTTTCCAGTGAAATCTGTAAAAGGCATCGATAGATAATTGAAATCCGACAGAGGGTGATGCAGTATTGATAAGCTGCTAGTGGTTACTCAACAAGCTTATTTTTAGAGGGAAAATGATATGAAGAAAATTATTCTGTTTGTTTATTTGTTGGTCGGTGTTTCTCAGGCACTACATGCACAAGATTTTGATTTCATCGCGCCTTCGTTTGAAGGTGATTTCGAAATCGACTCAACTTTTACCCGGGATGGTGGAAAGTCGTATGAAGTTTCAGCTTCTGGGATGGCAGGGGAGTACGGGCGTGTTAACTTGTCTTATGTTTTTACGGACAAACTGGAACTTGGGGATGCTGGAGAGTTCACGGCTTTTGCATGGACACAGAACGGGGACGAAGTTGTTACTGCCACCCTTCAAGGGACCTATGTAAAACAAGGGCCAATTTTTAAAATTTTCTCTATTGACCTGACCAGCGAGAGAAGAATGAACCTCGTGACTGGTATTGCCAATTTCGTTGAAAGGACAATGAAATTTGAAGTCAGAGAATTTTCAACTGACTGAGGCAGAGCAGAGCCCGCCACACCGTGGTTTTGTTGCGGGCTTTTCTAACTCAGTGTTGGAGCCCGAAGTCTCATAATTAGGGTCAACTATTGTCTTTTGGGCAAATCCTAAATTTTAGAGAGATTAACTTTCCTCCGCTTCCCACAAGCGATTTTGGTCGCAAAGATTGACTTCCGTCAGTGCAGCATTGAGAGCTAGCGCTTCATCTGAATTTTTCGAGATTTGCTCTTGCTTCTGCCACGCCTCTAAGCTTGGGAAAAAATCGATATATGAAAAGGCTTCCGGATCGGAATTGCCCACAACACTGACTAAGATATGGCTCGTTATTCCCGCGTCAACATTTTCTTTCATAAAAGAAACCCAGTTTGAATTGGCCTCACGCACGTCATCGAGCGTGTGCCCATCAGTTAAAACGCACGACCAGGTTTCTAGATACCCATCGTTTGATAGGGTGTTTACGGATAAGAGCAAACCTGTTGCAAGAGTAATTACTTTAATAAGTGATTTCATGATCATAATCCTTTTTTTAATAGGGAATGTGGAGCCAAAAGTGTACGTTGGCGTAAAGAGTAGGGCAAATACAAAAAATCCTATAGGAGCTTAACCTGGGCTTCTCTCGGCGTCTGTTATAGATGTTATTAATTTTAGCGAGGAGCTATAAAAATGGGCTTTCGTTTTATAAGCCACGTTTGATCCTATAAAACCTGTCGATTGATGGCAGGGGCAAATTAGTTTTGAATTGAGTTTGCATTACTGAAAGGCTCACTGAACTGGTTCGACTCAGTTCGTAATACAGTTGCAAAAATCGTAAGCATGCAAGAGATTAATATCGTGTTTATAATGAGCGGTGCACCTGTGAAGGCTGCAGATCTGAAGATCACAACATGTGTGCTTAGCACCACCGCTAATAAGATAATGTTTGCGACTTGCAAGCGGGTCCTGCATTTTAATTCTTCATTCACAATGACACTGAACGCGAGCACTGCTACAAGGCTCAACCAGAACAGTTGGACAGACACAAAATCCAGAGCTAGGCCGGTGAACATCGCCATTAACAAAGATAGCGGGACGCCCCAAACCACACCTATCCACAATTGATTGATTTGGTCGCGGTTATTTCGTTTGCGGAGCCAGATATTGACTCCCGTTACAGATATCACCGTGAGCGCTAAGCCTAACGCAGCATAGATGACTTTGCTAACATAGCCGGCGAAGTGCCCAAAATGAAGGTTATTCATCGAATAAATGATTTGCCTGCCCACCTCGCCATCACTAAATCCGACCTTTCCGAGATAGTTGCCCATAGCATCAAAACGATAATTCTCTGAGCGGATCAGTCGCTGCGAATGTCTTGCCATTATTTCAATGAATTGACTTGTCTTGCCCGCGTTATGAATAATTAAACGGAAGGGTTCTGACTCGGGAGCAATCTCTTTCATCTCTTGAAACGTCGACTCAAGGTTCAGAGGCCCACCGAGATTTATGGTCGGCTCCTCTCCAAAGACTGACGCTTGAATTGCCACTGGGTCCTTACCTGTTACGATCGAAATTGCTCCGAGTAATGGCAGAGCTAGACCAAAGTAGGCTCCTGTTATTGCGATGAGTAAATAAAAAGGAACCCCCCAGACACTCAATCGATTGTGAATGTCTACTTGTTCTAAACGACTGCCTGAGCCAAGCCTCAGCTTAAAAGCGTCTTTGAGGATGCGTGGGTGGGCAAGGAAACCGGAAATTATTAAAGCGCTTAACATAGCACCTAAAGTACTTACCACGATTAAAGACAACGAGCTGGGCACTGTAAGATAGACGTGCATGTCTATGAGGAAGTCGGTCCACTTGCTTTCTACTTGATCTGTCATGTTGCCTTTTGAATCGACATACCAGTCTTGATTTTGGTTACCCACTGAAAGGAAGGGCCGGTCATTCGTTGGTAGGTATGCGTACATGTGATCTGTAGCGATGGACGTATCAGAGATGGCATTGTTTAGCGCATGCTCGAGGGCGGCTATGTTAAGAGTGGGAGATGCTTGCACGTGCGCTTTTTCCCATCGTTGGAATTCAGGGTAGAAGACACAAAGTGTGCCGCTCAGACAGATGATGTACATGAGCACACTCACCAAAAGTCCGATCCATGAGTGTGAGTCTAGGGATTTTTTTACAATTGAATATGATTGGTTCATCGATTACCCGGAATAAACTGACACGAGGGAAATAATCAT
>Ga0206677_10004416_pt1 | contig 11509 bp, 10 predicted proteins | sample M130m12015metaG_FD_155475 | JGI IMG/M metagenome (GOLD analysis project Ga0206677, IMG submission 155475) | Ammonia-oxidizing marine archaeal communities from Monterey Bay, California, United States - M1 30m 12015 | ecosystem: Environmental > Aquatic > Marine > Intertidal zone | place: USA... | reverse complement strand
GTTCGATTAAACCTGCATGAGGCAGAGGTTGACCTCCAATTGCCATGGAATCGGAGAGTAGAGGCTGTGAGATTAAAAATTCATAACAACTCACATCACCGTAGGGTGCCTTTTTCATTTTTCCGAGAAAATCGGTCGCTTTTTGGATGAAGGCTTGCATTTCTGAACCGTTCATTGGCGGACATATCTTATTCAGTACAAGGGTGCTAACAAGCGATTCGATGGTCGAACGTTCGGGCTCATAATCACGCTGTGTTTTAACAAAGAGTTCTTGAAAGTGTGCTGGTAATTCATCCGGAAATGAACTTAAACTTCTGATCAGTGCTCTTTTTTCCATTCCAAACCGTTTCCAAAACAGCCAAAGCGGCTCAGTATGCCGCATTTCAGCTGTTTTTTGCATGTAAATTATGAGAAGAACATTTTCTTTGATTGTTGCTCCTTCTTTAACATCTAATGAATCTTTTATGAACGGCCATAGACACTCAAACCATTCATTGGGTCTGTTGACTTTGCCAACTGCTTGCTGCTCCCTTTCTCGCTGCTGAGAAGAGATATATGGCTCGACAACATATGGGGGAGAAAGCTCGAATAAGTAATCTCCGAGCGCATTGCTCACACTTGATTTGAATTGGAATTTTTTGTCTGTTCCGATTTGAGCCGGAGTCATTAATTGTTCAACTTCTTCATCTTCGTCAAGACTTACTACACCTGTTTCGGGGGTATACTGACTTTCTAAAACTAAAGCCACTCCTCTTGAATCCGGTGATATTTCATCGGACCATGCATGGGAATTACCGCATAATCCGAATTCTGCGAGGAGATAAACCTCATCAGGGTTCTCTGACAGAACTTTTACAAATCCAAGTTGGTGGAGAGTATGGTCATCATCGATGAGGGCATAATTTGGACCGCAATGAGGGCACGCAAGTCGAGGTTTCTCGGACTCTCCCCAGTCAAATTTTTTACTGTTGACCTTGGTCAAGACATCCCCTCCTTTTTCATTTCACCATACAGCTGGCTCGCGACGAGATACCCCTCATTTGTAAGAGCATAACGTATTATGGAGGAGCCAGTTGAAGGTATGTGTCTCCGAACAAGTTTCATTGCCACAAGGTCTTTCATTCTGGTTTGGCTACCAGATAGAACCCCTTTGCTAAGGTCATACGGTGCTTTCATTTGCCGCACAAAGTCTTGGATTTCGGTCCATTTCGAGCCATGATAGTCATTTTCTGAAACATCATCAAATGGCAGCCCACTGTGTGATTTCGCAGAATTAACATCTTCAAGAAGCATGAGCGCAACGAGATTGTTTCGATATCCTGGCTTATGTTTCTTTTTCAACACATCGAGTGCAATCCGATTTGGCACTGGTATTTTGTGAGAAAAGCGGGGGTGACGAGACCGTTCCAGATGTTCGATGACAATGCCCGGTTCACCCTTAGATTTCAGTATGTATGAGGTTGGAGAGTTCGATGCATTTGCAAAAAAAGACACAGCCGATTTGACTTCATTTAGTGGGCTAGTAATGTCAAAATTCCAACAATGTTTGCCGTATTCGGTTTCATAATCAATCAATGCGGCTAGAAGGTGTCTTGAGAATTCCAATTGGTAATGTTCATCATAAGTTGGATTGATTATCACTAAATGATTTTTCACTTGAACCGAATCGTACATGCTGCGCTGCCGTAGTATCTCTCTTGCGCTTCGGAAGTGAATTTTGAGTTCATCATCTTCAAAGAACTCACAGGCCTCATCAAGCGTCATAATATGAGATTCATGGATCGATGGTTCATGTTTTTGTAAAACTGCAAGTAGGCCATCATGTGCTCCAGCGGTTGAAATTTGTGATGTTAAATTGGGCGAGGGAACACTACCATCTTCTCGTGAAGGCGGAAGGCGAATAAACGAAACTAACAGGTCGTTCAATGTCTCATTTTCAATCTTCATTGTTGACATAAATCCATCTAAAGCTGTTGGCCAACCTCTTGGGGTTAATTTATAGACAGTATTTTTTACAGTGCTCTTCGTTTCATCTTTGACTAAGTAACCATTTTCTACTGCAAGTTGAGTGGCAGAGTTCACTCCAGAAGCGACAGCGCCGGGGTATTCTGCGAGATCGTTCGAACTGTACCATCCATTTCTATCTTGGACGTTATTGTTGATATCTTGGGCCTGCAATCCAGCAAATGCCCCCAACGTATCACTTGAAATTTGAGTATTTATCTCTGATTTGCCGGCTTGAAACGGTGCAGCACTGGGGGCGTCCAAGAAAAGAGTCTCAGAACCTCGTATTCCAGCACATAGCCACATCAGGTGCTGCAGTAGACTTGAACCGCGCCCAAGAACAAAAATTGCCTCTTGGGATTCATCGAGTTTTGAAAGAATCTGTCTCAATAATACCCACGGTTGCTGCTTCATTTCATGAATAATGCCGTCTGTCGAAATTGGGTCAAGTTGTTCGGTGCGCAAAGCCGCTTCAGGAAGTTTAATCTTCAATTCTTCACGAAGTTCTGGGCATATGCGATCAGTTGGTTGGAAAAGTATGATTTCATCTATGCTATTTTTCGATACTTCATTGATGAAATCTCGTGAAAAGAATTCACCAGTCATCCTGTCCGGACGGGTAAATTCTACGAGACATAATTGCATGACTGTTCCACCTTTCGATATTATATAGTTACTCTGGCGACTCTTTTTTGTTAAATTTGGTAAAATAATCTTTCCTTGAAGAGTTAAATGACCATGTCCCTCCGCGAAGTGAAATTTGTTCTCGAATCAAATGAGACCCTCTCAACACGTGTTCTTGTGGATGAATCTTCGACAGTATATGAGGCAATGAGTCAATCAGGTTTGCTACCTCGAGATGGAAGTTTAAGATATGCAATGGACAAAGACGGAAACTCACTGAATCACCAAATTATTCGAAATGTGCCTACTACAATCCAACTGGGGATGTTAAAGAGTGTAGAGTCAATTTGGGGAGAAACAAACATGAAAGGCCCTTTTACCGGCACAGAATGTTTGGATGGAACGAAACTTCTCATCCCAGGTATTGAGGTTGGAGATTATACCAGTGTATTCATTACACGCCGAACACATAAAGCTGGCACCTACGCGTATCGTTTTCGAACGGAAGGAGAGCCTTATCAAAATGGAGACATCGTCTTTGTAGAAGCTCCAAGAATGGGAAATACTGTATCGCTGTTTAATCCACAAACTGGGCAAGAAGATATCAAAATGAATTATCAATGCTCCGATCTTCAACGTATCCGAGGGTTTTGGGGATGCTGCGAGATTCGACATACGGCACCGAATAAAACGGCTGTATTCCGACCTGACCTCACACCAGTTCCAACAAACTTCAAACCGCACAACAATCAACTCCATAAGGTCAAAAAATCCGGCCAAAAAAAGTTCAAACTGGTTCCATGTAAAATGAAGATTCCTTCGGTGGCGAAGGAGAATCAAAGTGTATTCAAAGGCAGTGTCCAACAGCCCGCAGGGGGATGGCAACGCGCCCTCATCTCTGGAAACACTCCCAAAAAGGGGGCATCCTGTGAGGGGGTCCTCGTTCGTTTTGCTCGGAAAAACTCCCCTGCATTAGTGAATCGACCTTACTATCAAGACGGACATTATGTCTTTGTCAAGGTTCCTGAATCCGAAAACCGGATACAATTGTACAACATACATCACCCAGAATCACCTATTGAATTGCCTTACAGTTTCCAATCTGGATTCTCAAGTGATGTGAAAGGGCAATGGGTTGTTGCTAAAATCTCACGCAATGCGTCGAATAAGAGAATATTGATTATTGAGGGAACGCCGAAGACCCACCCCTCTTGTCAAATTTAATGAAAAGAAACGGTTTCAATCAAGAAAGGAAGGGAAGTGAACAAAATGAACAGCGAAAAATACGGAATTTATGACGGGAATGGCAACTTTCTACGAACAGCAACTGCGGTAGATCGAGATCGAGCAATGGAGAGGAATGAATACCTCGTGCCTCTTCGAGTTCGTTCAGGTTCGAGTTTGTCGAAAGCAGTATTTGATAGCTTTAAGTTGACATCGTACCCTTCACTTAATCTAATTCGAGACCACAGTTCGAGAACCTCTGTTGGCGCGTTTGTCGTTAATCTTCAAGGCGTCGTTTCGAGTCGAGATTATTCATCGATGAACTACCAAATTCTCATTGATTCACGTACATTTGCGAAATCTCCACAGGTATTCATTTTGACACCGAAGTGCGAGAATATTCTTCACGAAAATATCTGGCCTAAGGGGAGATACAGTATTCTTCCACAACGAGAAATATGCCCATTGTGTTTGGGGGATGGGTTTCCGCCAAAGTTCGCAGCATATCAATCTGAAAAAGAAAAATTAGGATTTTTATTGCATCATATTGCGGATGTTTTGAAAAATCCAAATCCCAATGATACGGCACGATGACGGTGATGAAAATGAATGATAAATATCGACGTCAGCGAGGACTTGTCAACCAGGATCGGGTTTCTAATCTCAAGATACTCGTTTCCGGAAGCCCCGGTGGTGTAAGCGATCTCGTCGTGCTTCTTTCTCAATTGGGGATAGGTCAAGATTCTGGGTATGTTGGCGTACTTCAACCAAACGCTCAACCAGATTCTGTGTTTTGGAAACTTACCTTCCCAGAGTCTGTGCGGTGGGAGAATTGGGAACAACAATATCCTCTTCACCGTCAGATATTTTCATCTTACAAAGATACTGAACAATTCCAATTTGACTATCATCTTTGCCTGAATCCATCACAAACAGTTCAACCTGCTGACTTGTATGGCTACGCGAAAGGTGTTCGGGCAAAAATCGCTCGACAACCGCTTACGCAATCCTCACAATTGGCAAGACATGTTCTTACTCCTTCAATGCGAGTGGCAGTAGCTGCAACGATGTTACAACAGATGCTACGTGATGTCGACTGTATGGCACACCTGAAGGTCAGTGATGCATGGTTTACAGTGACATGCCGTGTTGAATCGACGGATTTTGAAGAAGTGAGAAAACATATCACTGGTATTGATGGAACACTGGTTGATGTGCAATTGACCAGTGATGGAAATGCGACTCTTGCCCGATACCGACCATCTACCCAACCAGATTTGAGTGCTTTTGACTTCCTTTCTCGAACAATGCAAACTTCAGAAAAGAAACTTTCTGTTTCAGACGATATTGGCTTGATTCCATGGGACGCACCAGACGGAAGATTTGATTCGTCATGGTCTATTTCTGGCCATGATATTGTGCTCTTAGGGGCGGGCGGCCTCGGAAGTTGGAGTGCACCTTTACTAGCAGAGCAGATGGAATCAGGAACGATCCATGTGGTCGATGGTGATGCGGAAATTGAACTTCATAATCTAAATCGACAGGTGCTTTATAATGAGACTCACCTAGGAGGGATGAAAGCATTAACCGCAGCAAAACAACTTCAAGAATTAAACCCTAGGATTCATGTTGAATCGTATTTTGAATTTCTCACTCCACATCATTTGGTGCAAGAGAATTTCGATTCCGATGAAGAATTTGACGACCTCGGCCTTGAACCTTCACTTTTGTTTGATGCATTGAAAAAGAGCAGTATTTATCTTGCTTGTCTTGATAATATGATTGCTCGAACAATTTTGAATGAGTCCGCCATCAACAACGGCAGTATTCTGGTTAATGGGGCAACAGAAGCACTGCATGGTGTCGTTGAAACTTTTACCGAAAGAGGTTGTATGGTTTGCCGTTATGGTCGAGAAAACGCACGTTCCAGTGAAGTGATATCTTGTACTGAAGAAGGAATCCGACCTATTGCCTCAATTGTAACTTCTACAGCATGGGTTGGATCCATGATGGCATTGATGTCCTTGATGAATTTGAGTCCAGGTTGTGAGAACCAGAATTATCGATCAACTTGGTATGAAGGAAATATCAAACAATTCACTCCAACACAGCCACCTTGGTTCGATGAACCCTGTAAATATCATATTTAACAAAAAAATAGACGCTCGTAAGAATAAGAAGATGGAATGATAGTTATGAAACAATTTACCTGTATTGCACCAATGATTGATGGCGGAACTGGAGACGATGTGTATATGAATACACAAGCTGCAGAAGACAATGGTTATGCGAGCCGTTCACCGGTTCGAATTACCGGGAAAAAAAGTACAGTTGCAGTATTGCGATACGACCCAAACATCCCTTACGACTCAGTTGCCCTTGGTCCGACTCTCCGAATTAATGCTCAGACCAGTGAAGGCGATTCGGTTGGAATCGATCAAATCCAGGTCCAAGGGCCGTTCGGTAGGGTTCGAATTCAACCGACAAACCGTTCTCTTGACGAGCAAGAAATTCCCCTCGTTAAGGCTGCTATTCGTGATACTTATCTTTCTAAAGATGACCACTTTACGGTTTATCTGAACGGAGAGCCTCTCGAACTCCAGGTAACACGTTGCCGCCCTCAGCACGGTTGGCTCACCCCCGATGTCGAGGTCCAAGTTGTAGGCAAGAAATCACGGCGTTCTATTGTTGATGTTCCATCCGTTTCTTTCGATGATATCGGAGGGCTTGACAAAACCATCGAAGCAATTAAAGAGATTGCAATTGTGCCGCTCATTCATCCTGAAATATACGTAAAGTCTGGGCAAGAACCCCCTCGCGGTATCCTTCTTTACGGCCCACCAGGTGTAGGAAAAACGCTTCTTGCACGTGCTCTTGCTCGAGAAGCCCAATGCAACTTTATCTGCATTAGCGGTCCTGAAATTGTGAGCGGCACTTACGGCGCTTCAGAAAAAGCACTTCGCGAGAAGTTTGCCGAAGCAAAACGCGAAGCTCCTTCTGTCATTTACATAGATGAAATCGACGCTATTGCGGGGGATCGTAAGAACAGTCGCGGTGAACTCGAAAAGCGTATTTTGACTGAACTTCTCATCCAATTGGACGGGTTTGAAGACAGGGGCCAAGTTTTGGTTGTAGGTTCAACCAATCTTCTCGAAACAATTGACCCCGCATTGCTTCGTGCCGGCCGGTTTGATCGGCGCATACATGTCCCTTACCCAGATGTAAGTGGCAGGGAACGAATTCTTGAAATTCATTCTAAAAATATGCCTTTGGAGGAAGTATCTCTTTCCGATTGGGCCATGAAGACCGTTGGCTGTACTGGTGCAGACCTTGCTAATTTGTGTCGCCATGCGAGTGGGGAAGGGCTGCATCGACAGTTCGGTCTCCAAAGACTCACAGATCCAGAGGGCTTCTCTGAAGAGGAACTCGAAGAGCTAAAAATCCTGACCGAAGACTTTGAACTGGCGTTTGAGAAATTTACTCCTTGGGCAACACAGCAACGTCGTCCTGCAACAATGGGCCGAGTCGAAATGGATGCTGTGATTGGACATGGAAATGCCAAAAGCGAGATTATCGACCACCTCGTACATCCAATAAATAATCCTGAGATCTATTCATCCCTCGGACTTTCGTGCTCCGGAGGTGTTCTCCTCCATGGGCCGCCTGGTACTGGAAAAACCATGCTTGGTCGCGCAGCAGCAAGTTTGGCAAATGTACAATTCATGGCTGTCTCAGGACCTGATTTCCTGTCGAAATGGGTTGGAGAAAGCGAACGCGCTGTTCGAGAATTGTTCCAACGCGCTGAAGAACTTGCGCCGGTAGTCTTATTTTTCGATGAGTTTGATGCTGTTGGTCGTAATAGAGACAATTCTGAAGGCGCTCATCATTCAAGTTCTGTAGTCGCACAATTGTTGACGATGATGGATGGATTGAAACCTGCAGATGGGATTTATCTCATGGCGTCTACCAATAAAATCGAACTTGTCGATGAAGCCTTTTTGCGTCCTGGGCGATTTAGTAAATCGATTGAGGTTGGTCCATTAGCCAGCGGCTTCTTTTTAGAATTCTTCCAAAGTCAAATCGGTGAAATTTCATCAACAATTTCCAATCAAGAATGGATGAACACTGTTCTTCGTTTGAGAGACAAACTTACAGGTGCAGAACTAAAAGGGTTCATCGATCAAATTAAGCACTGTTCCGCTCGTCGATGCATCGCTGAAAAGACGGAGGTATGTTTGAAAACCGAAGATTTGCAACAAGGACTTCGAGTGTCACGTCATCTGTTTAGAACCGTTGCTTCGGTCGAAGAGAATGAACCTCTTGATGACGATTGGGACGAGGATGACGAAGGCGAGTGGGTGATTGCATGAGTGACATATTTAGCCGACAACGTGGTTTAGTCCTTCAAGAGAAGGTAGAATCATTGAAGGTAAGTTTCGTGAGTGAGGATTTAATCCCTCAAGCTTTGAAAACTACGATGAAGCAGATTTCTCAACAGTTAGGTGTTAAGGAGTTCCCAAGTAAATCTGAGGATTCGGAATTCTCTCTTTCATGGGCTCCTGAAGTAATAGATTTTGACTGGAAAAAAGATCCATCAAAGATTTTTGTATCCTATGGGCAAGAGGGCGTATTTCTCGATGGTACATCTTGTCAGAATCCCGCACATCCGGTTTTCGAACCATCCCTAGCCACCATCTCAGCCTGCTTAATTTGGAGCGAGGTTTTTCGCCGAGCCAATTGTTACACGCCAGTCGATGTGCCAAAGGTCTCCGTTTCGGTGAATGTTCGTGTGAACGAACCATCCATGAAAGGCAGTATCAACCATCTTGATTTCCAACTTGAAGGTATTGATTCCCACATTAACATCCGTTCAGTAAACGATGGAACCGGGCACAAGCGGGTATTGATGCGTTTGGATGATGAGACTCCATTGGTGCAAGAACTTCTCAAGAAACTGAAGGTATCGGGTGGAGATGAAAATACACATCCTAAATTCCCAGTCATGCGTTTTACGTTGCCTGAACCGCAAAGAAATCCTTCAGGCCACCTTACTATCGTCGGCGCCGGAGGTCTAGGGACTTGGGCTCTCAACTCAATTGTGAATGGACTGAAAAGTACGAATTTCCGTAATATCCACATACTTGTGTTCGATAAAGATATGGAAGTTGAACGTCATAATCTCAACCGGCAAGTTATTTTCTCCGAATCCGATATCGGAAGGCCGAAAATTGAAGCTGCTAAAGATTGGTTGAATAAAAATCTCCCAGAGGCAAAGATTTCAATCGCTTATGAACTTCATGACGGCCTACTTCAATCCTCAGAAGAACCTTTTGAAACAGAGAGTGAAGAAGGGTTCACACTTGATGATTTAATGTCGGACTCTGAAGAAATCATCACTCAGCATTACGATGTTTTGAGTGATGATGCAATACGATCCCAGCTGAGCAAGACGAACGCCATCCTTGGATGCCTTGATGCAATGCGGCCCCGTGTTCTCGCGGATTTAATCGCTGCCCGGAAAAACCAACCATATGTGAATGGAGGAATTACCGGACTGTTTGCCCAGTACACCGAATATTCGAATAACAATCTCGTCCAGGTGTATGGCCCTTCAGTGGCGCATGACAAGGTTGTTTATTCATGCCAGGAGGATGGAGAAGTACCTCTTTCTTCACTCGCTATAACCAACGCTTTTGTAGGCTCACTCCAAGCTATTTCTGCTCTACAACGTCTGACTGGAGAGAGCATTTCAAGTATAGGCTCGGTTAATTGGAACGCACGTTACAATGAGGTGTATTGCAATCTCTCAGAGGGTCTACTCTCTCGAGAAGATGGCGTTCAAATACTTGAGGACGCTCTTTGGCACCAAGAAGGTACAGATTCTAAATCTCATCCCACCGTAAAGACGGAGGATATACAATGAGACTTTGGATTGACGACGAAATCGAATCCCAAGGAAAGTGGGTTTCTATAGTGGTTTGTCGTTGCGGCCGAAAAACCCCCGTTGATATCAGCGCTTACAGGGAACGCATGGTGCTTACTGGAATCGACCTACCTCGTTGCGATTGTGGGCATGTTCTCCTTTCGATAACGCACTGATCAATCTAACAAACGTAATAAATTTCTTTTTCTCATCGTATCAGAATGAGGATATACGAATAAATTGGATGTGAAAAATATGGATGAAGGGATTGACCTCTCAGACCTTTATGATCTACCCAGTTATGGTGAGATAAATCCATTTCCATCCAAAATTCTTCAAAGAGTCAAACCTGTTCGAAGATGTTCACATTGCAAACAAAAAGGGCATGATCGCCGCACATGCCCCAGTCGACGCAAATGCGGCATTTGTAGAAAAGTAGGACATAATAGACGTACATGTCCGAGCAGGGTTAAGAAACCAATACGTGCAGCCAATAATACATATCCGAAAGCGATCTTGACAAGAGCTATCAACACACAATACCGTTGCAAATGTGGTAGTAGGAGTTGGGCCCCTTTGTCCTCATGTCCAACAAATTCATGTAAGGAATGTTGCCATTTACGAAATTGTAGATTGCATGGAAAACAGAATTTGAGAAATTCTCTTCATCATAATACGTTGAAGTTTGAACGCCGTCAATATCAATTCTTTTCTAACGCAGGGGTATCGTGGGCAAAGTTTACTTCTTTTTTAGTAGGGTTATTTTGTTTCTTATATGATCTCCTGAAAATAGGTTTACTGTCGACGATGATTGGGTTATTTCTTGTTTGTGTTTTTCAGGGTATCTCCTCTTTTACGGTTTTAGGAGAGTACATTGGAATTTTGTCGTAGTTGAAAATAAAGACCTAACACGTAATAGCCTTTGTAGACCTTTCTTAAACTAGAGATTCATTATTTTTAATGAAAATTCTGGTTCTAAGCGAAATCATTTGCTGTAGGAAGTGAACAAATGTCCCGAACATATCGAAAAAGCAAAACAAACACGATTAAGAAAACAAATACAGCACGTCGATTCAAGAAAAATAAATTTTCTTGGACCGTTTTTCGAGAAGAAAAAAAGCACATCCGTACACTGAAAGATGTAGCACAACATGTAGCAAAGGGGAGTGTCTAAATGTACCTGGTCAGCGATGAAAGGGTTTCTTGCGGCGGAGGCAGTCTAAACGTTGTGGAACTCAGTTTGACTGAGAACAGGCACGAGATACGATCTGAATTAACATCGGAAACAGTCACAAAGAGCATTTTTCCGAATACCGTCGAGGAAGTCATGAATCTAGAAGGCCATATCCAAGTTACAGATCGACTCTTCAATTCATTGGAGTTATTTTCTCATTGCATTGTGTACATTACAGGATTGACAATCTTGGTTCAAGCGCTCTACATCTCTTGGATAAAACATGCCAATGCCAACGGTAAACACAGATATGGGGAATTAATTTTCGCTCACAGAGATAGAGATTCAGGATCATACAAACTGTTTTGTACACAGTCGGGGAAAAGACTCGATCCTGAATCATTGTCAGAAATAATCAATTTTAACAAAAATTGACTATCTAAGTAACTTAAGATTATGAAAACCAACGGAGATGAAAAATATGCAAAACCAAATGATACCCCTAACTGTAGCCAACACCCTTGATCAATCCCAAAAGCAACGGGTCGAGGTACCTCAGA
>Ga0206677_10004413_pt1 | contig 11511 bp, 7 predicted proteins | sample M130m12015metaG_FD_155475 | JGI IMG/M metagenome (GOLD analysis project Ga0206677, IMG submission 155475) | Ammonia-oxidizing marine archaeal communities from Monterey Bay, California, United States - M1 30m 12015 | ecosystem: Environmental > Aquatic > Marine > Intertidal zone | place: USA... | reverse complement strand
CCAAAGATGACTTGTTATAGGTGCCATCGTCATTTTCGGCAAATTCAACCCATTCAAAAGAATCTTGGCCGTGATTTAGTCCCTCCGAGAATATGAAAAGGGTCAAAACAACAAAAATACAAGATGCAAAACGTAGACGCCAAATACGCTTTTTAACAAGGTCAGATTTATCCATAGTCGAATATTTCGGGCCAATTGCAGCAATCATTTTGAAAAAGTTTGAGCGAATAAAAAAGGCACCGCATAACGAAAAGACAGCCACATAATACATGGGGGCGAGAAGTTCTGTGCCGTTATCCCACTGTGTGTCTCCTGACGTTACTTGCTCCATTGCCATGATTGAAAAGAGAATAATAAATGATGAAAATGCAAAAATATCACGGATTTTTGCAACCGCCATATGCGTGTGATTGTTGCCTAGCGTAAAAAGAAATCGAACTCATTTATTTTTCCATTGACTGCCCTGTGATCGGAGCGTCTGCTTGGGCTTTTCATCACTCTTTTTGGCACTCATTTGAGATTTGAGACGACTGACTGGATTTCTTTGAGGGTGTTCAGTTGTTTTTTTGTTTAATTGAGTTCCAATTTGTGTCCTTTGTTCCGCTAACGAAGTTGCACGTTTGGGAGCCTTGTTGAATCGCTCCCAGTTGACCAACCATGCGGCAGCATTCTTGACGAACCGTGCAGTTCCAGCATCATCCCAATTACAGTAAAGCCTTGTGAATGCACTGTCTACAAGTGCGCGCTTTTGTTGATGGTCATAATAAGCAGTGATAAGATTTCCAGCACTGCCTCGCATTAAGGGGGTCATCTTTTCATTGGCATCTTGGATGGTTGCAACAGTGACTCCTTCGAATAAGTGCTCGAGCCCAGTAGTGATCTCATGCTGAAGGAAACCGGCCCCAGAACCTGATTTACATTCGTGTACCACTTTATTTCCAGGCGAGTTTCCACTCATTGAAATTCCCAATAGACTCTGTAATACTGGATTAGCATCTTGGAAGTAGGGGTCATTATCTCCCCAAATAAAAACGCCTTTACCTGAATTAAAAAAGTCGTGAATGACTTGTATGTGGGCGTCATTGAGGTGACGATTTTGGGTTGAAATCAACCAGAATTGGCATGCTGTTTTCAATTCCGAAATCATCATTTCTGGAGTTGGTACATTTCTTCCCCCATCGCAACTCCAACATTGTACTTCAAACCCTTTCTCCCGAAGTGATTTTTCTGTATTGTCTAGATTACACTCTTCAGGTACTAAATTCAGAATACTTATTTTCTTACCATCAAATGCACCATCTTTAGCCAAATCGTACTGTGTTCCTTCCGCATTTCCATGCGCATCTTTTCGGGCTCCGATTATTGTGGTTTGGCCAGCATATTGAGTGAATGGGCTCTCTTCCATAGAATCTATTATGTTCTTTAAAGTATAACTCTTTCTAATTGGTGCTGGGAAAAATGAAAAATACCTCGAAGGGTTAGCAGTAAAAATGCTTCTTCATTATTCTGGAATTAGTTCGGTCCGAGTAATAGTTGAAAATGGAACTGAGATCGTTGAAAAGAAATCCAGTGATAATCCTCAATCGATGACGTGCTTGGAACGGGAGTTCAAGACAATTAGGGAACTTCAAAGCAGAGGCTTACAACTAGGGTTATTGCCTAATCAGAGTGATAACTTTGAGGTCGCAGAAAGGAGTATAAAATTATTGAGAAAGGGCACCCATGATCTTAGTGACGTTGGCCATGATCTCACAGTTGGAGAATTTTTTGAAATCATTTCTCGTCTTGCTAGAGAGATTCATGAGATACATGAAAATGGATATGTGCACAGAGATATTAAACCTGGAAACATCATGATCTCAGAAACAAAAAAGCAAAAAAAATATGCAGGGATTGTGGATTTTGGAATGGCATTAAGAATCAACCGAATTCAACAGGAAAAAGGAGTTGCAGGCGGAACCCCTCCATTTGGCCACAAATCCCAATATGATAAAAATGAAAGAGCTAGATGTGGTCAAGACTGGTATAGCTTCGCACTAACCGCGCTATATCTGATGAGGACAAGTGTATCTTCGATGCAAGCAGAAATTGATTCATCAACGAATGGCATAATTATAGACTTTGATTCAATTGCTGGTTCTCAAAATAATACCATTTCGCTTGATGATCAGATATATCATACTAATCAGTTGTTTTTCACACAGTTAAGCGAATTGATTCAAATTGCAACATCTGCAACTTGTAGCATGGAACATCTTGAAAAATCTTCAAAAAAATTAGTTGAAACTGTATCTAAAGTCATCAAACACAGAACTTTCAAAAAAGTAGTTAACAAAAAAGCGAATCTTCCAATTTCAGGAAACAGAATTATCAAACACGATTTACTTTTAATCATTGATGAAACCAATTCTTTGGCTTCAGATATCAGTCGGATAAAGGACACAATTGATGAAGTCGTGCAAGAATTCGATGGGGAGATGGATTTACGAATTGATTTGTGGACTGTCCGCGACTATGCAAGAAAGGATTCAAATCCTCGAAATCATGAAACGGTTAGAAGAGTTGGTTATCGATTAACTGCTAGGTCTATGGTTCACGCCATCGATGAAATAGCAGCTGATGCCCTTCAGCACGATGAGGCTGAAGCTTATGAAATGGGATTTGAATGGGCGACTGGCAACCTTTCTCAGAAGGTTGGCCGGCCTAGCAAATGGCTCACGCGCAAGCAGTCAACGAATTCAGTTGTCCTTGCGGGAGATGCTTATGCACACGGATGGTTGAGAAAGAACTGGTGGGCTGGGTTTTATGGGGAATGTAAAACCGATGAAAAGGTCAATGAACTTAAATTAAGTTTCCAAAGAAGACACCCAAACGGTTTGAGTAGAAATGATGAAGAGAAAAACGAACTTCAACGCAGACGCACCGTAGAGAAATCAAAGACTGATCAATTTGGTTCAAAGGAAGAAAAAGTGCCAGATGGTATGGGAGGGATGCAAAATCGCCCCAATCTTCGCAAAGTGGTTGAAAAATTAAGGCAGAAAAAAAACTGCACAATCCATACAATCTCGTTGGGAGGGGATGTTGTCTCCAACTCATATATGAAATTCGTCGCCCTTCTCGGTAACGGAGTGACAATCAACGGTAAGGATGATTTTGTTGACGCTTTGATTGGTATAATCGCATCACCCGACAAATTACTTTACCAAAAGTTACTGAATCGTGACAGTATTTCTCAAACCGCAAAACAAAATTTAGCTCCTCTTACAACTTTCAGCCTAGATGGTTAGGATTTATTCATAAAGAAACGTATTAAATAGGCAGACTCAGAGGAATAATTATGTCGAAAATAACTGCTAACCTCACGAAAGATATGGCAATCGCAAATCAGTCGTTGATGAGCCAGGGAATGATTTCACTTTCTGCAGACGAAAATGAATCCACTTTGCCTTTAGATTTAGTAATGGTGTTAGATGTATCTGGCTCTATGAGTGGAACTGGTATCCAGGTTGTAATTGATTCGGTTCTATTCGTTCAGAATATGATGGGGCCTGATGATCGATTAGCGGTTATTACATTCAATAATTCTGCCACATTACACTCTTCATGGGTTGATAAAAATGGAACAATCTCCGCACTAAACGCTGGCGGAGGTACAAACTTCGGCGCAGCAATCAATAAACTACTGGATTTTCTTGGCCAGGAAGGGGGAGATAGTGGAAGAGCAGGTATTGCATTATTCATGTCCGATGGTTTCGGTGGAAAGGCTGCAGACGATCACGTCTCAGCAATTCCTGAGTTTGGCTATACTATGCACTGCCTTGGAGTTACTGACGGCGCAAACCCTGACTTGTTGGAAGAAATGGCTGAATTAGCCAGAGGAAGGTATTTTGACGCACCTAATTTCAGTGACGTGCAGGCAAAGTTCACACAATTATTCAATTATGGGAAAACAACAATCTACTCTGCTCCAGTATTAGATCTGGATGTCGCAAGTGGCGTGAAATTATCTGAAGTCATGGAAGTTAACGGAACTGCTCTTGCAAAGGGCAATGAGTTAGGGCCTGGCAAACATTCACTAGCGTTGTGCAACGTGACAAAAGGCAATGTCTCTCAAGTTTCATTCAAGGTTTCCGTCGATAATGTTGCTCTAGGTGAAAATAAATTAGTTGACATAGAATTCATGGGCGCAAGGGGTTCTTTGGATGTTAAGGGCACCAACGTAGACACTGATGTCCTCAATGCAAATACAAACAATGCAGTAACCGTAAGCAGAACTACTGCTAAAGCGACAAGGGCATTGAAGGATGGAGATACTACAACTGCCACTCGCCTTGTGACTAAGTTAGAAACAATGGGTAAAACTGTCCCAACTGCTACAACATCAGCTACAATTCTTTCAACTGTTACCAATTCAACAGACAAGGGACAAATTCATGAGGCAATCGGTACGATTACAGTAAATACCAAAGGCGAGACTGTTACAAGAGACAACTGAGGCTTTTCAATGGATTGCTTAGATTGTGGTAAAAGCCTAGACCTGTCTGATTTGGCAGCAGGTAGTTGCCAAAGTTGTGGAGAACCCCTTCTGCCAGATGACATCAAACATTTGGAAGCGAAATTGAACATCGTCAAAGAGGTTCCAGAAGTCGAGGCTCCAGTTCTGATGCCAGAGGGGGGGATAAAGGTTCCAGATATGATGGAATGCAAGAATTGTGGATACCCTCTCTACGGTGATGATCTTAAATCTTACATGAATGGAGGTAATTGTAACTATTGCAATACTCCTAATCCTGAGGCTGTTGCCAAGCAATCTAGTCCAGAACCAGTAGTTGAATCTGAACCGATTACAGATCAAGACCAAATAAAGTCGACAGAGATCGAACCTTCAGAAGTCAATGAAGAAGGGGGCATCAGAGTTAGACTATGTACTGGTCCATTAGCTGGATCCGCATTCAACTTACCAACTGACAAGATTCTTGGAAGAGAGTTCTTCAAAGAAATTCTTGATTACCATCTTAAAGACCACAACGTAGAAGCATTGATTGAGAACACCATAGACGAGAAATGGTATGCAAAATCCATTTCGAGAATCTCTAGAGAGCATTTCAAGATTTCAGAAGATGGCACCATCGAAGACATGGGCTCCGCAAACAGTACATTCCTAGATAGGGAAGAAGTTTTTGGAGAGGGAGACGCATTCGAATTAGGAATGGTTCTATCGATAGCAGACGAATTAATGCTAACAAGAGTTCACTCCGAAGAAGATGGCCCTGGGATTACAATCACACATGCTCAAACCGGCATTTCTATTGATGTTCCAAGCGGTAAGAAATTCCATCTCGGACGTCTTAGAGAAGATGGACGAAGAGAACCTTTCGGGTTCGCAATCACTGACCATATGAAAAGAATAGACGGAATGGATCATGATGACTTGAGAAGGATTTCAAGAAGGCACGCTACAGTAGAAATTAATTCTAATGGAGATATTTCAATCGAAAATATTGATGGGAAGCCAGTATCTATACTCGCTATGCAACACTACCAGTCTACGATACTGTATGATGAGTCACATACGGAACAATTGGACTTAGATGCTTCAACAACAAATTATTGTACATCTACGCATGATGAAAGAATTGAAATTACCATCGGGAAAATGACTTTCATAATCACAAGGAATGCTTGATATTCGCAGACATAGGGAGGGATAAAATTGGTCGACTCGGACGAAATCAAAGATACCAAGGGGGAAGAAGACGCTGAAAAGGAGCATTCTTTGAAAAAAGGTGTTGATGATATACTCAATCCCGAACCTGAAGTACCATCGCCGCCAGTTGAACAAAAACCTCCTGTGCCTGAACAATCTGATTCAAAGGGCAATGATTTACAATCGCTACCCTCCGAAGAAGAATTACTGGCTGAATCAATTGTAAAAAATGATGCTGAAGAAGTTTCTGTAGCAACTAAGACTGTTGATGCGGAACTTCAAGAAGAATCGTCAGAGCAAGATGTAGAAGCATCAGTTTCTGATGAAACTGTGAAAGATTCCAAGCCTGAGATTGAAACTGAGCCTGAAGTGGCTCCTGTTCCGCAAAAAGCCGAAACAGAACCTGCCCTTGTAAAGCCAGAAGAAACAGTATTAATCGAGCCCTACGAAGAACCGAAAAAGACTTACAAAGATCCTAAAACGCCAAAATTAGGAAAAATAACTGATGAACCGATTGAAGTTCTTCACTCGATCGGAGATATTCATGGATGGGCGCCAGGACTCATCTCTTATCTCATAAAAAATAAACTCGCTGAGATTGAAGTAAATGGATCCCCACTACAGGATAAAAATGGAAATCTACATCAAGAAAACCTTGAACAAGTATTCCCTAATCCAATTAAGGTCCTGAAGTATCCAAGTGCTATGCCGCCTAAGGCAGGTCTAGGGGGCCAGCCTGGATTTGATGACACAGGAATTAATCACAGAGGTCATGAGTCAATAAAAGCGCGCTGGATTGCAAAACCGAATGTTGCCCTTGTACAAATTGGTGACATCTATGATCGAGCAGACCACAGTGAGCTAGCCTCTGAAGTATTACGTCAACTAATGATTGATGCTCCAGGAAAGGTGTTTGTTTTAGTCGGTAATCACGAACAATTTATGCTTGAAGAAGACTATGATAACTGGTACTTCAATGAATCAAGAAATGCATTTACTGATTCAGAATCTAGACCAGGTAAAGATACTCGAAACCATTTCAGATTCCTACCCACATGGGATGGTAAAACAATTATAGAACGTGCGAATGCTACATTCGAAAGGTACATAAATTCAACTTGGACATTGTTCCTCACCCAAGGAGCAATAATGGAAAAATTGGGATGGATAAAGCCAGATGTAGACTTAGAACCAATGCTTGAAGGAGGATGGTCTGGCTACGAACATGCAAAAAAAATGAAGAAAGAATTTGATGTTGGTCGCTGGGGTATGATCCCTGGTGCAATAACTGCTTTGGTTATCGCTGATACGTTATTCCATCATGCGGAACCTGCAGCACATAGAACTGATGAGGGTCAGGGCCTGAGAATACCATTAAACGAAACAATGGTAAGCGTCAATTCCAAAAATAACAATATTCTATTCAGACAATATACTCCTGGTGGAGGAAACCTCAAAGGTTCCCCTGATGCTCCGCTCCTATGGTCCAGAGGTTCTTCTTCTGGGGCATCATCCGGCAACCCAACTGCAGAATCTCACCTAGAGGGGTTAACAAAATCTTGGCCAGGACTTAGGAGAATTGTTCACGGACACACTCCAACGCCTAGTTCTGGGCATTTTGATTCTGTAACGAATGGTAAGTCGACGACGGTGTCATATCTGGGTGAGTCTGCCAGCCGACAGGCCACTAAAGGTAGAGCAAACAAAATTCGTATTTACAATATTGATGAGGGTATGTCGCCTCCATACTACATCGGAGATGATTCAATCTACAGCCCCACAAGAATGCCAACGGGATTAAGGATTGAGGTTGATGAATACTCTGCCATCGAAGGAAAATCTGCATCAAGCCAATTGGTTCGAATTGATTCCAGGAACTCAATCGATGTTGATGCCCGAAAGCTATGGCGATGGGCTCCAAAACAATGGCGCTCAAGTCTAGAACCTAACTGGGCGAGTAGTGATTCATCTCGTACTTATCAGAGTGTAACTCATGGTTCTTGGAGAGGTTATCTTTCAACAGATAAAAATTCTGGAGAATCAACCAGAGGACTTTTGGACAGGAATGCTGGAACAACCCAAATATCCAAATTAATGATTCAAAAGATGATGACGAAGTTGTTCTCGATAAACTCAGTTAAGGTCCAAGAGCCTCGGGCTGTGGTGATGGAGAGAATTCCACAAGTTGGAAAGTTACTTTCTAATAATAAAGTAAAGGATGCATGGAATCAACTCAATGTGATCTTAGTGCTGCTTAAACCAAATGTCAAAGGTGGGTTCACTTTAATTTGTATCAATTCAACGAAGACTGAAGAAGTATTCGAATTGGTTAATTTCACAGGTACCAAAAAAGGGAAGGGCCAACATCTATCCTGCGAGGCCAAAACAATAACTTATGTGGAGATAAACAAGTGTGAGAGACTGTTCGTTAGCCGGAATGGCAAATCCATAACCCAAGCTATTCAAGAATGGAATGATGGTAAAGACGAGGTTCTGGAAACCAGTTCATCCCCGGTAATCGCTTATTATTCGGATTTCAAGAAACCTGAAAAAAAGTTAGTAATTAAAACTGTCAATGAAATAAAACTCGTTGCAAAACCAGCACCGGTTAACTCGGATTTTGGGAGTAAGGGAAAGCGGAACCAATCCTATGGAAGCCCAAAAAAAAACGACCAAGTTTCGTCAAGAAGTTATGGCACGTCATCACAGGACAAAGCAACCAGCATAGCGTCCCAAGGAAGCGATTACAAAAAGACACAACAAGAAAAAGCACGAAACCAACAGCGAACCCTCGAATCACAAAATTCCAACAGAAAAGCATCTCACCAACAGCAAACCCAGAGAAAGTCAAACTCTCTCAGCAACAATCTAGCAGCACAGGGGACTCAGAATTCGCCTCATCCTCTCCCTCCAGCCCCAGTTCGGAACCCACCTCCAAGAAGAAACCCTCAGGGCTTAGGAAGCAGCAGCAAGAAATCGAATCAAGATTCAACTCCAAAGATTCCTCAAAGTCAACCACTCACAAACCAAGCCTCAGAAACCAACAGTCAGAATCCCATGCCGACATCACATCAGAACAAGAAGCCAATGTCAAGTCAATCAAAGACCAGCGAAAAGGCAACATCAAATAGTAACGAAAATATTGACACCGGCTCTGTTGGTTATGAGATTACATTAAGTAGTGGGTTACTCGATTTTTTAGATACATTTGGTTTCCTCAAAACTTACGGGAAATTGGAGATTAAAATTCGTTTCGAACCTAAGGAGAGAGACTCCTTTGATTCGTATAGAATTCTTATTGACACAATAACTGCGAAGGATGCGATGACAATTTTTTCGTATAGAATTGACCTTGTGGAAGGGATCTTCGATAAGTCGAAGTTAGGGAGTTCGTTTTTGGGTAGTTCTAACAAGAATGACTTGTTTAATAGTTTCCTCAACAGCAAAACACTGAAAGATATAGTTCTAAATCATCGGAATTCTTTGATAGAAAATCATAAAAAAATGAAGTGAGAAAATGGTGTTAAATCCCGGCGATTTTATTAGCGACAACAATGGAGAAGACTACGAAGTTACAAAGTTCATTGCAGAAGGTGGTTTCGGCAAAGTATACTTTGTGACAAGACTAAGCGATAATAAAAGATGTGTGGCGAAAGAACCTAAGGATTTAGACAAGAAATTGATAAAGGCACTTCATTCAGAATTTACTGTTCTTGACAACTTAGAACAAAAAAATGTCCCATATGTGGCCAGAGCAATCGCAATGGCGGAATACAAAAACCAAATGGGACATATGGTTCCTGTTTTAGTTATCGAAGAGGCAGCAGGGGAACCTCTTGACAAAGTGATGACCAGAGGACCATTGGCAGAAGATGATTGCTTAGATATCATTACCAAGGTTGCTGAATCTCTGACAGGTATACATGAAGCAGGATATATTCACCGGGATATCAGCCCAGACAATATATTTGTCGATAACCTAGGTGGCCGAAATGAAGTCACGATCATCGATTTCGGAATTGCAGCCAGGAAGGCTGAACATGATACTCACGTCATGGTATCTGTAATCGCTGGAAAGGGATTCTATTCGCCACCCGAGCAACTGGATAGCAGTAGAGGTGCACAAATATCCATTGGAAATGATATTTTTAGCACAGGTGCAACTGCCGTGGCATTATTACTTGGTGCTGCAGATTTCAATAGTTACAGAGGACGTGCCCCCTCTGCTCCTTACGATATTCATAACGAATTATCCAGTATTGACCATCATTTCAGAACTGTGATTTACAAGAGCACTTGGGCTGAAAGGAGTGGACGCTTTGCTACAATGAAGGATATGGCGGAAGCATTGGGTGGAGGAATACCTGATGAATCACTGCCAAGAATTGTTTCAGATGGTAAGGCTAACACTCTAACTGGGGAAGGGCCATGGATAATCGGCCGTAAGAATGATTTCGATCAACCAGCTGACATTCCTGTTTCTGAAACCTCAACAGACAAAAATTACATCTCACGGAAGCATGTTAAAATTACTAAAGCAGGAAATGGAGTATTCATGCTTGAGAATATTGGGCTTAATGATGTCATGATAAAAAATAACAACCGATGGATTAAGCCACATTCTAAAGGATATCCTCTTGGCGCGAAACACGTAGAAATTGCATTGGGCTATACTACAACTCCACCAGACGCTGTTGACTCAGATGGGAATAAGTTACTACCTGGCCCGTATAAGGAAATTGAATTCTTCCCACCGAAAGGCGATGGAACAAAACTAATCTAAGTGATATAATGAGTGATAGAGAACACAAGATAAACGCTCCTTTCGATCATAAATTCTCTGAATTCAAGGGAGTGGTGATTGATGGAGCCAATGTCCTTACCAAAGGTCGAGGCGAGGAGAAACAATTTGTTATTCAAAGGCTTACTAAATTAAAACAAATTGTAGAGGGCCTAGGTTGGTCTGCCTTGATCGGTTTGAAAGAGAAATCATACTATTACATGATTAACAAAAAGTCAGGAATGCCAGATGAAGATAAAAGACAACTTACGGAGTTTAGGGATACCGGAGTTATCGATTTAATAGATGATGAAGAAGATGATTATCATCTTATTAGTGTAGCACTAAATGGGCCATATTATCTATTGTCCCATGATAAATATAGGGATTGGAAGAAAAATAATCCCAAACTGAAATCCCATATCGAGCAATGTTACATTAGAATTCAATGGCTTGGTGATGAACCCAGCGTTAACCTGCCGTCAAATGGTAAATCTACAGTAGTCGCAAGTAATGACTCATCCATCGATGAAAGTCTGATTTTAATGCATACTAATAGCGAACAAGCCGTGCTTGCGCCATATGAAAAGAACATAGGAAGGAATTGGTTAAGTTCAAAATTTGATCTTGAATCGAAACAATATATCTCAGGGCAACATTTCAGATTCAGAATACTGAATGGTCAATTGACTATAGAAGATTTAAGTTCTAAAAATGGAACTTATATCAACAATCTAAGACTCCCACCAAATCATCCGAACGAGCTTCAAATCGGTACTGTGTTTAAAATTGGTAAAGATGACGAATTCAAAGTCATGAAAATTTAATTCAAAAGTATCAGTCTGCCCTGAACGAATAAGGGTAGAACTCGATTCTAATCTCCTGAAATTAAATTACAGAGGTGACTTAAATCGACCTATGCGTGTCGGATAATCTCCAAACGCACGTGAATCTTCATATTGGAGATGCCGAAGCGGCGATTATTCCAAGACTGTGGGGGTCGTTCAGTTTTACTGATGGAATG
>Ga0206677_10004411_pt1 | contig 11511 bp, 14 predicted proteins | sample M130m12015metaG_FD_155475 | JGI IMG/M metagenome (GOLD analysis project Ga0206677, IMG submission 155475) | Ammonia-oxidizing marine archaeal communities from Monterey Bay, California, United States - M1 30m 12015 | ecosystem: Environmental > Aquatic > Marine > Intertidal zone | place: USA... | reverse complement strand
CCGGCATCAATAGGCTTGTACCGGCGCCAAGAGCGACACCATTAAGAAAATCTCTTCGTGTAATTTTACAAGTCATCTATTGCTGGCCCTTATGGTTGGCTTATTTCACGATGAAATTTTTGCCTTTCCGTATTGCATGTCGATTGACATGCAATACAGTATCATAACTCAGATCCACAAGTCGAGAAATGTTAAATGCAGCACCAAGCAACTCAGGTGATTAGCTTTGACTTAAACGGAAAACAACAGAAATGACCACCATACTCGATACTCCGTTTTTGTGGGTGGTTAGAGACCAGCTCAAACTTAAAGGATCCAAGTTTGGCGGCGGCGGCGGGAATTGAACTTAGACTCTATATAACTGAGTTTTTTACGTATTTTTCAATTTTAAAAAAAGAAATATACCTTTTAATGTGCATTACTAAACTGAATTAACCGTCCTTTCCTAATTGATTTCGGTATCACCAACCAAGATTACCAAACAATGCACTCTAAGCTGTCACCTTAACATAATAAGGGGGGATAGCATCTGGCGATGGGGGCGTTCTATATATGTGGTTCCATAGGGGTTAATGCTCTTTTTACCGGCTATATCATTCAAAATCTCATTTTGTGACACCCATCACAGCATCTTTAAAGTTTTGCGACTATATTTAACTAGGGAGCCGTAGTAACTCCTTGGATGCCCCTTCTTGCTGTTAGGCAGATTTTCCTTCGCTGAGTCCTCCTTAATGGCCTGTTACAGGCCACTTCTAACATTTTCAAATTATTAAAAAGGAATTTAATTATGAGAAAACGATGCTTAATCCTCTTTCTAATCATATCTGTCAGTCATGGCGCAATAGCTCAATCAAAATGGTTTGGCGGAACAATAAAAAGGGTTTACCCACTGGCTAATGGTGACTTTGTTCTTATATTCAATAATGACAATCCATCTTGCACCAACCCAAACAAGTACCACTATACACGCGTGGGTAAAAATAGCGTCACGAAAGAAGGCATCCAATTTTTATACTCGGCTGCACTCACAGCGGCCGCATCAGGTAAAAAAGTTAGTATAAATTTTGATACCAGTGACAAACTTTGTTATGTGAATAGACTCCAAGTGACTTTTTAACAATGACAAATGAAAAGGATTTTCAAATGAATATTAAAACATAAATCTCTAAAACTCTATTGCTAGGTCTTGTCTCAATAATATTAAGCCTCACTTCCGTAACCGCAATTGCAGAAAAAGATTCGCCTGCCATTTCTGGCTATGGGGTTCAATCCGCAAGCAGTAGCAAGTGGTGCAAAGGCAATATCAAAGATGTCTGGGTGCAAAATAATGGCTTGGCTTATATACATGGCGATTGGCGTGGTACCCACACCACAATATGTAGTGTTACCGCAACATGGAAAGGTGTTAAACCTGAAACATGCGCGGCTTGGCTCGGTATAGCCCAACAAGCCCATGCTACCCAGACTGGTGTTGTTCTCCGTTACAAGAATATCTCTTCCTGTAAGACCATACCCATATATGGAAATGCACCGGCACCAGACTACATCATGCAGCGCAAATCTTAAATGCAGACTAAAGGACTAGACTTATGAAAAATTTAACGTCAGTTTTACTGCTGTTCTGCTTATTAAGCAGTTTCAGCTACGCTGAAATTTTTATGCCTCTTAAAGTGGGCGATATTACAGTTATGATTCCAATCGGGCCAATACAGGAAAGTGAGGAGTCCAGTAAGACCCCCTTGGGCAAAGATGATGATAACGATGGTGTCAGAGATGATGTTCAGCAAAATATTGTTGCTAAGTACGGCACCAATTCACCCATCGCTACACAGTCACTGGCTATAGCACGAAAGTACCAAAAAATCCTATCTGGTAATTTAACCGCAAAACAGATTAACCAACAGATAGCAGATGCCGAGCATCTAAATTCCTGTATACAAAATACCACAGGCACTAACACCGATGGGCTAGGTTATGTTGTGCCACTCCAGTTAAACACGGTAGAGCGCAGTAGAGCCTATTTAACAGCTGCGAGAGATGCCTACCATGAAGCAGGGCCACCCAGTTACAAAAGTTGTGGTAATAGTGCAACAAGTAAATCGCAGTTGACAAAGGAGGCAAGCAAAATCAATGCCCCGGATTTGACTGACTATGATGTTTATTTTATTAATGGGGTGAATACGAACGAGCAAAATGCAAAAATAAGTAAGAACAAGCTACAAACTCTTATCAAGAAAAATCCAGTCGAGTTACTTTGGAATAAAAACGATACCCTTAAACAGTACTTTGATCTGTATGTTGAAAAAATTGGTGAGGTAAATGTTGATAAAACTGATGTGCCAGATTTTTGGAACTTTGTCCTGTTAGGTTCTGTAAGCCCTGCTATTTCTGGTGCTATTTGGTGGGCTACCCAACGCTGGATGGAGCCAGACCGCGATGTTGGCTATTGGTCTGAACAAGACCTAGAGGAGATGATTAAGCGTATAAAAGAATCTCTGGAGAATAAACGTAAAACTTTGGTAGTCTCACATTCTCAGGGTAACTTCTTTTACCGCAATATCCATCAAGCCATAGACCAATGGGACACTGACAAAACTAAACAGTGTTTTGCCGGTATTGGTTTTGCGCCGCCTCTCTCTAGCAAGCCCGGTAATTTTGACTATATTACTAATAAAAACGATAAGGTAATAAATACAGTACGAGACTTCTGGGGCAACACCCTAGGCGGAAATGTAACAGTGCCGGAGGGCTATAACGATAATAAAAATGGGCATGGATTGCTTGAAACATACCTTGACCACCCCGCGCCTCTCAAGCGTTTTGAAACGGAGTTAAAACAAGCGGTGAAGCAAATAGATGAGAGTTGCACAGGCTGTGCAGAACCGGTTGGTAAAAGTGGTGGACAAGGTGAACATCAATACACCTATGCACTCAAAGATACATCTGCTCATAAAGTTGAGATTTCCTTTGAAGCCTACTCTGTTCCCGACAAAATTCGCATTACCGCAAATGGTAAAACTATTGCCAAAACCAATGGTTTGGTCAGTGGCTTTCATCAATGGCAAATAGACTATGACCCTAAAGTGCATGGAACTGAATTTATTGCTCATGTGGATGCACCAAACTCTGGTACTAATTGGAAGCTATGTATTGATTGCGAAGGGTCAGATTGTGGTAGTCAGATTGAAAGAAAACAGGTCAGTTATCTGATTTGGGATGCTAACGATATGCACACAAAATGGGTTTGCGGTAATCACAGGATTGATGGTCAATCAGTCCCTGAGTCTGGAACAGTACAACTAAGCAAGGGGCAGCACAAGTTTTCTGCAGATTGTTGGTGTACTCAAAGACATTTTTGTGACCGTATCTATGGTAATCCAAGTCTTCATTTAAGCCTGGTATCAGCATCTTGCGGTTCAGAAGAGGAATGTAGTTTTGCCGATAAACGAGATGTTCTGTTTGAGGTGTATTAAAACAGGAAATAAAAAATGTTACAAAAACTACTGTTACTATCATTTATTCTTGGACTCTCCTACTGCACCCTATGGGTAGGAGGGTATTCCCATTTAGAGCAGATAGAGGATGATGAGCATGTAGGCAAAACGCTATTGATTTATCACAAAGCCGGTGAGTTTATGCCAAGTAAAAGTTGGTACTTTGGCAAACGCTTGGGCGATAGCTACTTTTCGTTTTCCCCGCCCTATCCTGGAGGAGATGCGCCACCAATTTTATACAGACTAGCTGCGAAGTATAGAATAGTTAACCATGGAGGCAGCCTTTTGAGTGGTTCAGGATATGATAAATACTTGCTTGAATCATTCAAGGAGAAAGCCAATAAACGTTTGTTTTTGTCTTCCCTTTTCCTTTGCAAAGAACAAACAGACCTATTCGACCCAGAAACAAACATCAAGATTGATTTTGTTTGTGACTAATCTGAACATAGCCCCCTTAATTGGGGGCTTTTTTTGGGGATAAAAATCATCTTCACACCAACGAATAGCTTTTGAAAATCCAATTTAATTATATATCTAGTGCTTTAATCCTTATGGAAAATACTTCAAATCAAAGGTGTCCAAAATCACCTGAGATCCCTACAAAACTCCTACAGTGGAAAGAGGGGGGGGTAAGCATCTGGTGAAGGGGCGTTCTATATATGCGGTTCTATAGAGGTTAATGCTTCTTCGTTATACTAATCTTTGAAAGAGATTATCTATTCTGTGGATTGAATTATGGAACCTTAGTTAGTTTTGTACTATCTTTCATTCACAGTGCGTTAGTTTCTGTTGGATGCCCCCTCTCGTATTGATCGGTAGAATTTCCTCTATTAAGCACTTCTATACGCCATTTAAAAAAAACAACTCAAGGATTAATTGATAAAGAAAATAAGGAGATCAATATGGAAATCAAATACACATTGAAATGGTCTGTATGTTATTTATTGCTTGGTTTATTAGTTGGAAGAACTTCAGTTTTAACTGAGCCTATACAACTAAGTGGTGCCGATATGGTCGATTTCCAAAAAATTACACAGAGTAATAAAAAACGATAACATAAGAGTTAAATTATCAGATTAGAATTGGTGCGTGATGACCACATATAAAAGTGAGCTCACAATTGTCCAGCAAAGCATCCTAGCAGTTGCGCCTGACATTATTGTGATATCTGCCAATCCATCATTACTAGCAGGCAGCGGCATCTCTGGCATTATCCACAAAGCCGCCGGCCCTCAACTTGAAGCAGCAGCAAAGCCATTCGCACCACTCACGCCCGGCCAAGCAATCATCACCCCCGCTTTTAATTTATCCGCTAAATATATAATCTACACCGTCTGCCCAAGGTATATGGATGGCCAGCGAGGTGAGGCTGAACACCTTTATAATGCCTACGCATCTGCACTAGCACTGCACAGTGAAGGGCCTGACGCAAAGAGCATTGCCTTTGTTTCTATGGGGACCGGGGTTTATAAGTGGCCAATGACTTTAGCCGCTGATATTGCAGTAAAAGCACTGTTGACGAGTTCGTTTGAGCAGACATTGATATGCGTTATGGATGAGGCCACTCAAGTGGTTTATCAGAAAGCATTGGACCGCTATCGCAATTAAAAAAGGCCGCTCTTTTGGGAGACCTTTTTTTGGTTTTGTTGGAGGCGGCGGGAATTATTCGGGCTTTGCCCTCTCCCCTTCGGGGCCGCCGTCGCTGCGCTCCAGCGTTGTCTCACCACTTCGTGGTTCGGCTGAACCCGCTGCGCGTGTTCATTCCAACATCGAACGGCCAATAAAAAAACCCCAACCCTCTCGGGTTGAGGTTTTGTTATTGGTGGAGGCGGCGGGAGTTGAAAAAAGATTGTAAGCCATTGATTAATATAGGTTTACTTAGTTTAAATATCGGATTTTGTTACATCCTTTGTTACATTAAATAATCCATTATTTGACAGCCAGACAGTAAGCCGAATTACCTCATATTGCGGTCGCTGACTCCATCTTGTCAGACTCAAATTGTGGAGAGTAGGTTAGCTTCATTACCTTACAGAATAGCCATCAGATCTATTCCCAGCAAAATGCCCATCCCACGCATAATCCATTGAGTGCGTCTATCTAACTTTTCGTAGGACTCTCGCAACTTGTCGATCTCGTCTTTTGCCATAGTGCTACCTTGCTTAACTTTCTCAGCACCTGCAGCCAATGTTGACATAGCCACAATACCGGCTGAAGTGCGACCGAATTTTTTAAGGAAATTGCGGCGGCTTGATATTGTATTCATGATTTTAGTCTCGGTTAACGTTATCTAGCTTATAGTGATTAATAATGTTTAATTTGGTTGGTGGCGGCATCAGACCTTCAGCTTTTTTTGGCCGGGCTGCCAGCGGCTAACGTCCAATTGTATTGTACCTAGCCCCAATCCACGAACCCAATTAGCGGCCGTATCGATGGATGCCCAGATTTTAAGCGCTCCCTTGTTAGTTTTGGCAGCAACAAATTCTAAGCCAGTCGTTATCTCAACATAAATAGTTGAACCCTCAGCTACAACCTTTACCTTTTTCACTGCACCAGCCTCTACTAGGGCTCTTATAATCTTCTCATCCACTTTAATTTACTCAATAATTGCTATCAGGTTGCGTAATATGGTACAAACGCGTTACATTTGCAATATACTGATATAATTATGGTGGCCACCAAGACAGCAACACTCAACTTGCGTATTGACCCAGCTCTTAAAGAAGCGCTCCGAACAGCTTCGATACGAGAGCATAGGAGCCTTGCTAATATGGTGGAGATAATGATCAGGGAGCACTGTGAGGCGAGAGGTATTGCTATACTCGAGCAACAGGAGCTTTTTAATTCAAATAATCGATTGAATGATTTACGTCCGATAGCATAACGTACTGTTCAATCTTTAATATCAATTAATCGTCACATATAATTTGGCAATGGATAGAAAAACATTTAGCGACAGAAAATTATTATTTGAAAATGATGAGGCTCAACGAGCACAAAACCTTTCTAAAAATTTACCAGCGCGGTATGGTTGTAAATGGAACGATATTGAGAATACTGAGATCGTTACTCAATTTAATAGGGGAATCCCTATTATAGATTTGAGTTATGCTTTTGAAAGGCCCAAATCTGGAATTATCTCTAAGCTAAAGAAGCTGGAGGCTATTAACGACAATCAATATGCAATAATGGCGAAAGAGATTGGCGTAAAATCATTCTATAACAAAAGCATTCAGAAGGAACGAATAAAAGACTCATTTTCAAGTTTCAAAACCTATAGTCTCTGGCATCTCACCCACTTTAGTAATATAAACTCAATATTAAAACTTGGCATTCTCTCCCACAACGACTCTATTAACTTTAGAATAAATGATATCTCTGAACACAGCGTACAAGACAAAAGAGCGGTAACAAATGATCCAATTTATAAGGCTTGTCTTCATAGCTATGTCCCCTTATTTTTAAGAAATAGTACCCCTATGTTATACAGTCGCCGTGAATTAAAAGACGAATTAGTCTTTATCGAAGTAGATGTATTGTGCATTATGCAAGACGGCTATCTAATTTCTGACGGGAATGCCGCATCAAGGAAAACTAAGTTTTACAGTTCAATTGATAGCCTAGATAAACTACCGTGGACTGTCCTTGACGCCGACTATTGGAATGAACATTATGACGGAAAGCGAAAACGCTCGGCAGAGGTGCTAGTTCCAAAGAAGGTTAGCCCACAATACTTTAAAGCTCTACACTGTCACGGAACAGCGGTCCATGACAAACTTTCATTTCAAGGTATTCATACAGAATTGTCAGAGAACTTATTCTTTTGAGAGCACTATGACCTTAAAAATTATCCGGGGTAATATATTTACCTCTAAGTGCCAGACATTAGTAAATACTATTAATTGTGTTGGCGTAATGGGTGCAGGCATTGCCCTTGAATGTCGCCTGCGTTTCCCTGAGATGTTTGATCAATATGTGCAATTTTGCCTTGAAGATAAAATTAAAGTAGGTCTACTATGGGTTTATAAATCAGTAGACCCTTGGATCCTTAACTTTCCAACCAAAAAGCACTGGAAGTATCCTTCGAAAGAGGAATACCTCCATTCTGGCCTTGAAAACTTTGTTGCGACATACAAATCGAGGGGCATAGAGTCCATTGCGTTTCCATTATTAGGCGCAGATAAAGGTGGTCTCGCACAGGATAGAAGTTTATCAATCATGGAAAATTATCTCAGCGATCTGGAACTAGATGTTGAGTTATATAAGTATGATCCATCATCAAAGGATGATTTATTTGATAAAACAAAAGATTGGATGTTATCTAATCCGTTGGAAAGCATCATGGCGGCAACAAATTTAAGAAGAAATTATGTAGAGAAAGCTATCGGAGCTTTCGGAAAAAATGATATTTTTCAACTCAATCAATTAGCCAGTGTTGATGGAATTGGCATAAAGACACTAGAGAAAATATTTAAGGCCGCGCAAAGCTCTTCGTTTGAATCGCCTGACAGCTCGAGTAATCAGGGTTCATTATTTTAGCTAATATATCGCTCAGTCTTACCTTGAGTAGCCGCATCCGCATGCACCGCATAAGCAAATAATCCAATGGCATAAAGCACATTGTATATCTATCTCGCTATCAAGTTTTCTCTTGCACCTATAGCAGCGAGTTTTTCGTCCCTTCCCAGTATTAATTAATTCGGTACCGTGGTATTTAAAACCTAACTTTTCGACGAATTCCTTATGTTTTTCGATAACATTATTCCGTTTCTCTTCTAGTTCCCTAATATGACGCTCACGATCTATTGTCAAAAAATCGGCTCCGTTTTTATCATGCCATTTTAAATAGGATGATATGGCTACTTCTCTTTTGGCATCATGATAAGGGGCGAGTATTGAACGTAAATGTCTACGGTCATATGGTTTCATTGAGGAAGAATGGGCACAAAATAAATTGACCATGGAGGCGTCTTTATGTTGCATGAACTCATCGAAAACATATAACCTTTTGCTTCCATTTTTTGGCTTACCCACCCATAAATTTTTATGATTCATCTGGATCCCAATAATATAGCTCAATGGCCTGGCCCTCCTGGCCAGTAGTGTCTCGACCTAAGCCCTCAGGCAACTTTGCTGATACTACCCTTACTCTGCTCCTTCCCTCTATGTAGATAACATCTAGGGGCCCATCACCACAGTAGTGGCTTAACAATCGCTCTGGGTTAGCCGCATGATCAAACTCATGAAAGCCTAGATTACTAGGCTGAAGGACCACACCGGCCAAAAAAATGTTAGCAAATATACTTTTTATGACTTTGTTCCTCTATCAATACTAACTCAGTTTTACTATCACCTAGAGGCCATAGTCATCAGTGTTTCTTTGCGAAAAATATGTTTATCCAAACATAGCGGATTAAATCAACTGCAATCAGGCTAAAACCATAAACACATTGTAATAAAAAAACCTTGGATTAAAGCTTGGTTCAGACAAAAAGCCCCAAAACCCAGTGTTTGGCTCAAATACTTCACCAAAAGTACCTATTACTATTCCCAATAGGCCAATCCATCCAATAAATGATGGTGGCGCTTTTGACACCTTTCTGCGGTTTATGCACAACAAGACACCACTGATAACAGCTAACGAGAGGGACCAATTAATTATCAACAAGAATATTTCTTCAGACAAAATTCAAATCCCTTCATTTACTTCTATTCACAATTTTATAAGACACGCCACAATGCGCGAAGTTCGCTATATCGGTCAGTAGGGATATTAAAAGTCGTACAGCGAGCGTGATTATCACCAAATCACGTCTAGTGATGGATAGTAATGAGGTCCCAAGAGGCTTTGGCGTTGAATCGCAGAGGTATAACGCTAGTTCCGATGCCTGAACTCACAAAGACCTGTCGCTGTTCGTCTTTGTATAGTCCGCAATGGGCTTCTTTGGGCGCCTGAGTAGGCACATACAAAGGCCCAAGAAAAGGTATAGATATTTGACCGCAGTGGGTATGGCCCGCTAACACAAGCCCTTCTACCTTGGGGTTGAATGCTCCGGCGGGGTCATGCGTTAGAGTGATCTGTAGACTATCAGCGCAGGCGCTAGGAAAGTCTACATATTCGAAGTGATCAGTAAAGGCGTCACCTAGTCCGCGTAAACAGGTACCAATGGCATCTAGCACAACCGTCTCATTCTCCAGCACCGTCACTCCAGCTTCAGATAGATACTCCGTCCAGGATTCAGCCCCAGACCATTGATCATGATTTCCAAGAACAGCCACGACGGGTATGTCACCTGACACTCGAAAGATATTTGCGATAGCGGGCCCAATTAATGCTATGTCCTGATTCGAAGCTCCATCGTTAATGTAGTCTCCGGCAAGTAATATGATTTCAGGGGTTTGTTCAATAACCTCTGACCATAGCTCTGCTAAATCAGCGATGGCATCAGGTGAGTTGTTGACGTGGAGATCACTAAGAAGCGCAACTCGAAGCGTTTCGTGAGACTCACTATCGGTTACGAGGTAAAGAGATTGGGTGTTCATTGCAGTCTGGACGCTGCTATTAAGATAGATCCCAGCAAGAACAAGTACAACTGCAAGAACAATTGTTCTTATACCGATGTTTTCCATAATAGTCCTCAAAAGAGTCTGAATATAAACCTTGTGCGTGAGCGCCTACGTAGCTAATTACCGTCGCTAACGCCCCAGTCGTAACGTAAGGATAGGATGCTTTCAATCAATTCATCTAAGCTTATTTCCTCCCACTCAGGCATGATTTCCTCAAGAGTCTCTATCGCAGCGAGAAAACCTCTATCATCTCCCCCTGTATGAAAATGTAGAACGTTTACATCTGAACAGTAAGCAGCAATGATCTGTAGGACAGGCATAAGCTCACGGTTACCACCGTATGCACCACATCCCCAATATCCCGTATGTATTGAGACTTCAGCGTCCTCGTTTATTTGTTTGCTAAGCTTTACCGCTGCTGAAAATCCAGTGATTGCCGAAGCCAGAATAAATTTAATTTGGTCTCTCGTATATAGACCAAAATCTGGCTGCGGTGACTCCATAGCAATGATATTAGTCAGCGTTGGGGGGCTAAGAACTGTTGTGGCGGTCCTAATTGCTTCCTCAGAAGCAAACTGAAATTCATTACCGTACAATCCATGAGGTCGATCTAATTCGGCATTTCGATCTGTAGCTACCTCACATCGACGCTCCACACCCGTAATAAGAATTGGTGTTGCTTGATCGTTTTGTACCGTAGTCCGGTCGAGACCCATATCTACGATGGCTTCGCGAAGACAGCCTAGGATGGGGTGCTCAGCTGCCTGCATTTCGTCTTGAGCAAATAAAGGTCCACCATAAAAACTGAATACATCTTCGTGAGCAAAATTTAGGTGCCACTCAACACACTGATCAGATGAAGGGGGATATGAGAAATATCCGCTATGCTTAACTAATTTAACGTCAGTCTTATAAACCTCCTCAGGCAACCCCATCTGCGCCCAGCGCGTATATAAAATGGCGGCTGATTCGGCGTAATGCCCGTTCAGACCCAGCTTAAATACGATCGATTTATTAAAATCAGTGATAACGGGAGGGTATTGGGCATACAGTTCGTTAGCATCGAACTGGTGGGTTAATAAAGGCCTAGAATCATTCATGGATGTCTCCTGTGGGATGCTCTTTAAAATACCATACGCACGAATAGGTTAGAAAATCAAATGTAGGCCTAAGTATAGACGCCGTGTGACTGGCCGATCCTTATTGCCAGCGCATTAAAGACCTACCCGCACAAATTGCAAACCAACCTACAAAAGCACTATAAATAACTACATATTTACAAATGTAGATAAATAGTGTATAATGTACGCTTCATTTTGCAACAACCCTGCTTAGCCAGCCTAATAACTTTAAAAAATAGTTAAGGAGAGAGTGACGATGCCAAATTTGAATCTTCAAAATCGGTCGAATCAGCAACTTATGGTAATGCTGCATAACATTATGCAACACC
>Ga0206677_10004403_pt1 | contig 11528 bp, 13 predicted proteins | sample M130m12015metaG_FD_155475 | JGI IMG/M metagenome (GOLD analysis project Ga0206677, IMG submission 155475) | Ammonia-oxidizing marine archaeal communities from Monterey Bay, California, United States - M1 30m 12015 | ecosystem: Environmental > Aquatic > Marine > Intertidal zone | place: USA... | reverse complement strand
ACCCGTATCGATTACTTCTTCCCATTGTTTGCGGGACTGTTTCTAGCAACCATCTGGGCCTATGTTCTCCGCCACAACCTGCCCGGCTGGTATGAATATGCGCTACGGCGGCATCTGTTTGTGCTATTACTGATCCCTGCTCTTTTCGACTGGCTTGAAAACATCATGTTGCTTATAACGATAGCGGCATTTCCAACTGAGCTGAGCGGTGCCGCAGATACGGCAGTGATCATGAAGCAGGCAAAACTTGCCGCCACAACGGTCGCTCAGATAACCACCGCTGTAATTGTTATTGCAGGTATTGCAATAACAATTAAGCGCAAACTAACGGGCTAACCCTGCCTGCTCAGCCTCGACTTCGGCTGCCAAACGCTCGTTCACCACGGCGACAATCCATTTCTGATAGTTCGGGTGTTCAGCCAAACCCTTGTCCGCAAAACGATAATCCAAGCCACGTAGGTCTTCTATTATTTTTTGCTGAACACCAAAGCTCGCTGATGTCACAACCGCAACAATTACATTTTTTCCCTGACGCTGCGCGCCGGTTACCCAACGGCGAAGCTTCTTCACATTGCCCGCACGGATTGGCGGGTAAGCGTCATCCTGCAGATTTATAATTTTCACATCGGCAAAACCACCCTGTGCTTTTATCCGGTCAACGTGCGGCTGCAACACAGTAAGGTCAAGCACGTTATCCTCAATCTCTTCCGGGCCATGCCCCACTAGAATAATAGTTTCTTTGGCTGGGTCGCTGCTCTGCTCATTAATATAATCAATAAGAATTTCCGTAATGAGCGGATGCGCATCAAAATGCGCGGTCATCAATATATTGGCGTTGGTGCTCACGCGCGGAACATCAAGGTAAGAAGACTCTTCGCGCAAACCAAATACATATTCCCACTGCCGCGTTAGGGAGTTATATTGAGTCATTGCCGTTGGCACCAGAACGACAGTCTCTGCACCGGCATTGCTTAGATCATCGACTGCCGACTGAATGTGTGATGACGTCATCATTGCCATCCCGAAGGAAATGGCGGTAGGCTGCTCCGCCGACATCGGTCTTAGGGTGTTATGAAATATACGGTCACTGTTTTCGCCAACGCCGTGAGCTAATACCAGCACACCAAAATCACCACTTACATCTGAATCGCTGACATACCACTCGTAGTTCGGGCGCATCATTGCCATATTCAACTCGGCTTCACGGTCAGTCATAGCGCGATACAACGAGATCTTTTCGCGCAAGTCTGCCAGCTGCTCGGACGTCAGAGAATGGTCCATTTCTGGGGGATTTCGTTTGCCGGTGGCGTCCATGACCGGAATATCACTGTGCATATGATGATGCATATCTTGCGCATGAACTCCCGCAATAGGGACGCTAAAAACCAAAAGCCAAATAAACTTTAACCGAACACTGCGGAAAAATAGTTTCATATCCACTCCTCGCTTCGCCTATTAGCGAGCATCACTAAAATGAAGGCCTAATTCCTTTTTTCTTTCGCGCCAATAATCCGCTCTGCGGCTTTGCGCAATGAGGATCGCACCTCACTGTCACTCTGCCGGTCACAAGAATCTTGACCCATTAGGTGCATCACCACCTCATGGGTCATACCGGCAATCATTTTGGTCAGCAACGCAGCCTCACTCGCACTAAGGTGGTCAAACTCACCCAGTGCTTGCTCAAGCACGCGCCTAGGCTGTTGATGCAGTGCCATTATGTCCGCTTGCAACTCACTGTCTGCGTAACGCGACTCTCTCATTAATGCCATGCTTGCGCTGTCTGGACTTATGGCCGAATCAATCTGCAGGTTCAGCCAGGCAACCACCCGCTCCTTGGGGTCAATGTGCTGTTCGTTTAGGGCTGCAAAAGCGTCAAGTAGAGGGCGCATATCACGTGATATACACGCCAATAAAATATGGTCTTTATTCGGATAGTAGCGATACAGCGAACTGCGTGCCAAACCCATCTCGGCTGCAATCACGCTCATATCGGTTGCGCGATAGCCCTTTGTTTTAAACAGCAGGATTGAGACATCCAACAGTCGTTCTGTCTGCCGCCTTATATGCTCGGCAACGCTTTCCGCTTCAATTCGTGGCACTAACTGCTACTTCCTCTATGCGACCATCGACAATGTGCAGGCTACGATCGGCGGCATCAAGCATCGATACATCATGGGTAACCATAACCGCCGCTACCTGGTGCTGATGACATTGCTCATTGAGCAGCGCCACAATCTGATGACCGCGCACCTGGTCTAGCATTGATGTGGGCTCATCCACAAGCAGTAGGGAGGGCTTGGTCATTAATGCCCGGGCGATACCGATGCGCTGACGCTCACCACCTGACAACTGATCCGGCAGACGATTTGCCCGATGCCCCATATCAACTGAGTTCAGCAGCGCCATAGCGTGATCACGATCGGCCTTCCTGGGCCTGCGACCGGCCAGGTGAACCATGAGCAGCAGTTGATCAAGCGAGGTTAACGAAGAAATAAGGTTCGATTGCTGAAACACAAAGCCAATCGACTGCAGTCGTAAGCGGGTTAGCTGACTGTCATTCATTGCCATAAGCGGCTTACCCCCGATCACGACTGTTCCTGACGTTGGATGCCTCAAGCCACCACAAACCGCGAGCAAACTTGATTTGCCGGCACCGGAGGGGCCCAATACAGCGAGCAATTCACCCGCGTCAACACCAAAACTCACGTGATCGAGTGCGGTAATTTGGGCATCACCATCACCAAGTTCCAATACCACATCGTTAACCTGCAGCCCCATGGTATTCTCCTAGCGGGTACGACCGAGCGCGATAATTGGATCGATACGCGTAATCAGCCGCACAGATACCATGCTGCCAATTAAACCCGCCACTATAAGCAATCCCGAAGATCCGGCAATATTGTCTTTGACCAACATAAACGGTTTACCCGATTGCTCAAACGAGAGCCCCAGCCAAACAGCCAAGAATGTCCCTACGCCAACTGCCAGTATCATAAGGATGAGAGCCTGCCCCATAGTGTCTCGCAGCAAATAAGCATTAGAGCCACCCAGCGCTTTGACCAGACCTATTTCCTGCGTCCGTTGAATTGTCCAGATAGTGAAAAATGCGCCGATAACCAATGCAGATATCACAACCATAAAGCCCTGAATCATTTTCACGGTTTGCACTTCCTCTTTGTAGCCCGAAGATGCCTCATAAGCCGACTGCTTATCCATCGTCACGGTACCCCACTCTATATCGACAGTTTCTATATCGGCATCCGGAGCAAGCTGGAGCGCAATAACACTGGCATAGTCAAAAAGGATATCGGGGAGAACCTCACCGGGCGGCGGCCCACCGGGGGGACCATAAGTGGCTTCCTGCCACTTGCGTATCGGAGTGTAGATCACCGGCACATGACCTATATTTTGTTCGCTGGTGATCCCAATAACAGTGAGCTTAGTAAGGACCCGGTCGAGCACAATTACATCGCCTAATTTTACACCATGCTTATTAGCCAGCAGTGCGGAAATAATAACGCCGTCATCTGGACCCTTGAGCGATTCACCCAAAAGCACGTCGGGCTCAAGAAAACCACCAGGCTCAACGCCCCATAACACAACATCATCCAGCGGCAGATCTTCGGGGGTGCGCGCAGTAAACATCGTATGACCCAGAGGTTCTGCTGCCACTACGCCCTCTGCATTGCGCCAGCCCTCCCACATCTCACGTTCAACCATGCTGTTGCGATAGTTGGGTCGGTCGTTGTACTCAAATGCAAGATTCGTTACATCCAGCGCCATCAACCCGGAAATATTATTTTTTATCAGGCCGGACGCCAATCCGCTGAGCAAGGTCATAAGAAATGCGACGAGCGCAATGATCATGCTCATGAGCAAAAAGCGGCCTTTCGCAAAGACCAAGTCACGCCATGCCAGAAACATACACACTCCACCGAACAGTCTTGCAAAGTGTATTTATACTCAACTTGCCGACAACATGTCAATAAAAGTGCCGTCGGCTGATCAACAGCACAATAAGTCTGTTAACTCACAACTCTGCGTATACAGTAACGCTAGGTAGTCGCGTATGATGACGCGACACATTAAGAGGCCATCGCATGAAAGTATTACGCTACATCGGTTACACGTTGGGTACGCTGCTTGCACTTTCACTGGTGGCGCTGCTGATTGCTTTGTGGGCTTACCGCGACATACCCGCAACAGAGCTAGAGGCCAAGTACGCCAACAACGCATCACGCTTCATGAATATTGATGGGGTGAGAATTCATTACCGAGATGAAGGCGAAGGTCCAGCAATTGTGCTTGTCCACGCTCATTTCGCCAGTCTACTTGGCTGGGAACCTTGGGTCGAAGCACTCAAAGACAGCTATCGCGTTATTCGTTTTGATATGACCAGCCATGGTCTTACTGGACCGGACCCCAGCGGCGACTACAGTGTAGAGCGCACCGTGTACCTAGCGGAACGTTTTATTGATGCACTGGGACTGGAAACACTGTCTATTGCTGGTACGTCACTGGGCGGCACTGTCGCACTTTACTACGCAAGCCGACATCCCGAACGGGTCAACAAACTCATTCTCCTCAGCCCGGGCTCACTGGAAGGCAAAGAGCAAATGAAGAGTCGCGGGAAACCGGGCGACTCCGCCCAAGTGCTCGCCTATATTTTGCCGCGCGCTATTCCAAAATACATGCTCTCATCCGCATGGGGGAAAACCACCGAGCTACCGGAAGAACTGGTCGACCGCTGGTATGATATGTGGATGCGTGAGGGTCAGCGCGAGGCCGAGCTCGAGCGGCTGCGCCAATACGAATATGAGGGCCTAGAAGAGGTAGTTGCTGCAGTCCGTGCGCAGGTACTGATCCTTTGGGGCGAGGCAAACCCTCAGGCAAAAGTTGAGCAAGCACCCGAGTTCGTTGAGCTGCTAAGCGGTGCTCAATCCGTTCAACTTAAGACCTATCCTGATGTCGGGCATATGGCCGTGCAGGAAGCCGGCGAAATCACCGGAGCTGATGTCCGAGCATTTCTTGATGGTACCCTAGACCTGCCGGATGAACGCCACGAGACTTTTGAAATTATCAGTGAAAATGAAATAATCAATTAACAGATTCAAAGCATTGAAAATGCCTTAGGAGCAAAGTCTATGAACCGTACGTTTTTTGCCGCAGTAGCGGCTGTCGTTATACTCGCGCCAATACACAGCATCGTCGCGGATGATGATACTGAACTTAGTGATGCTGCAAAATATCGCGAGACTGTTATGGAAGCTGTGGCCAGCAGTTTTGGCGGCTTTATTGCTGTCTATCTAGGCAAAGTCGAGCCCAGCTCCAAGGACAAACATTTAATTGCCAATACCCGCGCTCTCGCCATTTCAAGCACACTAATAGGCGACCTGGTACCTGCTGGCTCGGAAGGTGGCGATGCCTTGCCGCTGATCTGGACTGAAATGGACACATACCAAAAGTACTCGCAAGATGCCACCGCTGCCACTGCAGAGCTGGCCAGAGCTGCCGAATCAGGCGACCGCGCAGCTATGGGTAAAGCCTTTAAGGCGGTTGGTACCTCATGCAAAACCTGCCATGATAAGTTTCGCGAAGACGATTAAATCTGATCATGCGAATAGCGCCGAGTGCTGATTGGCATAAATACCTGCTGCTTAATCTAAGCGTTGTCGTATTTGGGACAACGGCTAATGCGGCTGATGCCAGTCACGGTGAATATCTAACCAATGCAGGCGGGTGCGTTGCATGCCACACGGTCGAAAACGGCCAGCCAATGGCGGGCGGGCGTTCACTTGAGTCCCCCTTCGGTACATTTTACACCCCCAACATTACGCCGGATAATGAAACAGGAATCGGTGGGTGGACGGACGACGAATTTGTCTCCGCGTTTCAGGAGGGTTTGAGCCCGGAAGGAGAGCACTACTATCCTGCATTTCCCTACCCTTCATACTCAGGGATGAGTCGCAGCGATCTGCTTGATATAAAGGCCTACCTCAATTCACTGCAGCCGGTAACCGCTGCTAATCGTGAACACGATCTGGTGTGGTATGCGTCTTCGCGCATGCCACTGGTTTTATGGAAATGGCTGTATTTTGATGATTCCCGCTTTGCCACAGACAGCAGTCAAACTGAGCAATGGAACCGAGGTGCTTACTTGGTGAGGCACCTGGGCCACTGTGGTGAATGTCATACTCCACGCAGTGCGCTAGGTGGGACAGAAGCAAGCTTAGAACTTGCTGGTGCTCCAGGGTTTGGTGAGGCGAAGGCCGCACCTAATCTCACGCCGCACGGGGATGGTCTTAAAGATTGGCGTCGCGCTGATCTGGACTTATTTTTTGAAATCGGCATGCTGCCCAATGGCGATTTCGCAGGTGGCGAAATGAGTGCAGTAATTGATGAAAATACTGCACTACTGACGGATGAAGACCGGGCGGCAATTACAGAGTACTTGCGACAACTTAAACCGCTCCCCAAACAATACTAACTTCATACCCTAGCGCCGCTATTGGAGCAATACCGATGCAAGCCTTACGCACACCCGATGAATATTTCAGCAACCTGCCCGACTATTCTTTTCCGGCTCATTACCTGCACGTAGCGGATGAGCGCTACGGCAAGCTGCGTATGCATTACATCGACGAAGGGCCGCGGGATGCACAGGTCATTGTGCTGTATCCGTCACAAGGGGCATGGGTCTACATGTATCGGCACATGGTTACTGTTCTGGTTGCAGCAGGCTACCGCGTTATTGCACCCGACTACATCGGCTTTGGTCGCTCGGATAAACTGCTGCAAGAAGAAGACTACGAATTCAATCGCCATATCGAATGGAATACGTCGTTTCTGCAGCAGCTCAATATCAGCAATGCTATTGGTTTTATGTTCGACTGGGGTGGTTTCTTCGGTCTGCGAATCGCTGCAGAAAATCCGGAAACCTTCAGCAAGCTGGTATTGCTGAACACACAACTGCCCACCGGAGAGCCTTCAGCCGGACATGCTTGGTTTATAAAATGGCGTGAGGTGCAATTATCGCTGCCGGTTTTTCCACAGGGAGAAATGGTCCAGGAGGGCACCACTAAAAACTTACCGGCCGAAATTGTTGCCGCCTACGATGCGCCCTACCCCGACCAAAGCTATCGCACGGGACCAAGACGCTTTCCAATGATCTTACCAATATCAAATGACAGTCCGGCACGGCCCGCAAATATGGTGGCATGGGATGCACTGTCGAACTGGAAAAAGCCTGTATTAACGCTATTCAGCAAGCAGTTCGAGGGGTCTGCAATGGGCCCCGAGGAATTGATCAAGCAGATACCCGGCTGCAAGGGCCAAGCCCATGCACTCATTAATGAGGCCAGTTTCTACATCGTTGAAGACCAATCGCTGATACTCTGCGAGCATTTGCTAAAGTTCGCCAGTTCAAACTAAACGCCCAGTTTCGATAAAGTATCGGCCATGCGCTCCAATAGGCGCGCGGTCTTTGGGTGCTCTGCTTCAAACTCTGCAGCAATACGGGTGAGCTGATCAGTCATGGGCTCATCGTGCGCACCGCTCATTTTCTCAACCCGCTCGGCCAGCTCCCGCACACGGACGCGAACAGAATCAGCCGCGGTCTGGTCAAAAACCGCTTGTGATTCAACCTCTTCTTTCAAGGCCTGGACCATTACTGCCAATTCACTCATCCTCATAGTCGGAAACTCCTAAAGCTGCTCTTAACGAATGCCCCACTATCCTATGTATTGCAGCACAGCGCCAGACCGATTTTTAATAAAGCGAACTACGCGACCTGGGGCATCACACGAATCCGCACTAAGCGCGTTGTCTCGTCCCATGGATCAACTTCGAAGCGCACCTGAAAGTGTTCCTGATAACCAGCGAAACGCGGAATGGTCCACTGCTCATGAATATGCTGCTCAGTCAAACCCGTCCAAATATTTCGCAACCAGCCTTTCTCAAGAACGCGCTTATAGGGTGAAACATATGAGATTTCGGTGCGGTCAGCATTGAACTCTATGCCGTCAGCTACAGTAAGATCACGGAAACAGGTCGGCGTTGTTACGGCATCGAGAGCCAGACTGATATCACCGGTCTCCTCAATCCAGTAGCGACGCTCTTCAAAAATCTCCTTCATCGAGTCGACATCAAATTGCACCATCTCAGCAGTACGACCTAGCTGCTGCGCATAATCCATCCACTTAAGCTGCTCTTTCATAAGCGCATCATTGCCCTGATGGTGATACGGCAACGTCATCTGAAAGGTTCTAATAGTGTTGCCCAATATACGCCCGAACTCCGCATTTCTCCCGTCGATAAGATCCCGTGACTGACCCACTTCAGCAGCAATCATGTCTGCAGCCTTGCGGCCGATCACTTCGGCATGTTCGGCACACTGATGTTCAATCAGCAGCGCGTAGTCATTGAATGCAAACCAACCCTTCATAATGGCATCCGCACGGGCGATCTGCGCCTCTGTCATTGTCTCCTTCATTCGAGTTTTAAGCTCGCCTTTCATCTCTTGTGCAGCACCCATAAGTAATCTCCTAAATAGTTTTATCTAACTCAAAGCAGAAACATCCACCGAAATCATTCGGGTTTCTTCATCCCATGGTGACACCTCAAAATGCACGCCCATAATGTCGGCGTAGCCTTTGTATCTGGGAATTGTCCAAATATTGTGAATGCGCTCTTCAGTAAGATTTGTCCAGATACCACGCTGATGCCCCTTGGCAATCACGCGCCCATAGGGCGATTTGTATTCCAGTCGGGTAGGGGTGAGCTTAAAGCCTTCACCCAGAACAAGATCACGGAAACAAGTCGGTGTGGTAAGCGCATCAAGAGCAAGTTCCAGGCGACCGGTACTGGCGGCCCAGCCACCACGCTCGCCCAGAATATTCCGCATCGACTCGACATCGTGCTCAATAACCTTTTTAACCAAGCCTTCACGCATGGCAAATTCATACCATTTAAGCTGCTCTTTTATCAGTCCATCATTGCCTTGATGGTGATACGGCACAAGGGTTTGAAAGGTGCGAAAGCTGTTACCTAAAACCCGCCCAAACTCGGCCTCACGCCCTTCGATCATCGGCGTATCTTTGCCCAACATTTCAGCCACCAGTTTTGCCACAGCATGGCCAATTTCAGCTTCCTTGGCAGCGAACTCTTTGTCCTGTGCATCAGTGAGCTCCTTGTACGCCAGCCATGCGTTCATGAATGCATTTTTCTTTTCATCCGTTTCAAACATCGTGTCCTTACGGGCGAACAGTTCACCGGTTTCTGCTGACATAGCTAACTCCTGAAAAAGGTTACGAGGTGGCTGCGGCGTTTGTGGGATTTCCGTAGCGCACACGAACATACAGTGCAATAAAAACGATAACCAGATTAACGGCGCCCATAAAAATAAACGGCGCATTGGGCGAAAACGCATCAAATATGAGCCCCGAAATAAAGCTAAGCGACAATATGCCAAAGCTGCCGCAGAGGGCATAAAACCCTATGACAGAGCCACGGATACGGGGTGGTGCTTCCTGACCCACCAATGAGCCACAACTCACCACAGCGCTGGTTTCACCCATGCCCAGAAGAATGCAGGCAGGAATAATGATGGCGGGATTAAACGGGTTATCGATGCTGCCCATAAGGAAGTAGCCGGCAGAGGCTGTTGCGAGCCCTAGCGTAACGGCAGTGACGCGATTGACCCTGTCAATAATGACTCCGTAGATCGGTGCCCACACCATGATGGCCAGATTAAGCAGCCCAAAATACTGACCGCTGATTGTTGCTACTTCGGTGCTATCGATACCCTGAGCAGTACCTATATACATAAACCAAAGTGCGAAATAGGTTCCTGCAACAGCAAGGTCACCGCGCGCTGCAAATGCGGCAATAAAGGACAACAATAAGCGAGGGTTTTTTCTGGCTTCAGCGATAGCATCGCTGACACCATCGAATACACTTTCAGTGCGATGATCAGGGTCAGGCAAAGCGCCGGACAACCCGAATCGTGCAAGTAATGCTGCAAAAATGCCGATACCCACGCAGATCATGAAGGTATTTATAACGGCTGCATTCTGTGTAGCCCCGCCCTCAACAAACATTTCCGGCAACCGCATAATACCTACAGCCATCACCATCACCCCAAGCCCACTGAATACACTGTTCATACCCGTGTACTTTCCGCGTGAACGATCCTGTGGGTAATCCTGAATTACGGTCAGCATAGCGGTAGAAATGACGCCCATACCAAGACCAACAATGCCTCGGAATAAATACAGCTGGGTAATGCCTTCAGCACGAGGATACAAGCCAAGACCAACAATCAGCAATAAAAACCCGACCATTACGATAACGCGACGGCCGGTACGGTCACTGACCGCGCCGATAATAACCATAACACCCAGCGCAATCACATCGCTGAGCAAACCAAGGTTGGCGGTTAAGGTGCCTTGCTGATCAGAGGGCACTTCCAGGCCCTGAAAAACCAACGGCTGAATAAAGTTGATGAACGGCACCAACATCATCGATATCCAATTCACCATGAACATCACGACAACATGCCGTCGAAGGATACCGGGCGATAGCCACCACGGCCCGAACTTGATACCCACTGATTGGTTACCGCTCATACATGGTGCCCGATGATGTATAAGTGATTAGATATAAATCAAAAGCTTCCCGCTTCAGCGGAAAAACCCATCGCTGTCCATTTTTAGCCAGCCAAACAATGCCAACATGCATCGAAATTCAACATCGGGCCGACTCACAGCCCAACTGATTCAATGCACTGACCAAACTATAGCGTGGCATAGAACTGATCGGACGTGCCCAATATAATATTATATAAATCAATATGTTTAGATCAATTTGCGCAGTTGCAGTGGGAAAACTGCGCAGCGGTGTTCGGCTCATACGCGACAACTGAGTAAGGCACAAGGCAAAGATCTGGGGTTGAATCGCAAATTGGATTCTGCGGAAATGCGCCACCGCCTCAAACAGTCTGTTCTGAACAGCGACAAACTCGACCATGTTGGGTCTCACAAAGGTGCGATATCTCGCTTCATCAGCAAGCAGGTGCGTCGCCTGATAGATCTGGAACGAATCAAATTTTTTCTGGCATCGGTGTCGACCTTAAATCGTCAGCTGCTTAGGTTCAATGTGTCTCAGCACTTAATATCCAGTCTGTCATTAGGGGTTGGGCCGAAGCTAAGCTGTGACGCCGTTGGTAGAATTAGCCGTTAACTAATAGTAGAGTTAGGCGCCTACTCGCGGGAGTTCATTTTGAGAATTGTTGGTTATCTGTGCTCGTTGCTCGTCGCAGTCATATGCACGGGTCTGTTAATTGAGTTTTTAGCGGCACAATTCATACCGGAGGTTTATCAGGGCTACCTGATTAAACGGGAAAACAACACGGTAACTTGGGGGTTCGGCCCCTTTGAACCTGCAGAACGCGCTAAAGGCTTCAACACGCCTATCCCTATAGAAAAGCCCGAAAACACCCTAAGAATAGTAACGCTTGGCGACTCCATTAC
>Ga0206677_10004397_pt1 | contig 11536 bp, 10 predicted proteins | sample M130m12015metaG_FD_155475 | JGI IMG/M metagenome (GOLD analysis project Ga0206677, IMG submission 155475) | Ammonia-oxidizing marine archaeal communities from Monterey Bay, California, United States - M1 30m 12015 | ecosystem: Environmental > Aquatic > Marine > Intertidal zone | place: USA... | reverse complement strand
AGTGAAGGTAACCATGGTTTCAGCCCTCCAAATGTGCTTTGAGCATGGCTTCGATATTGATCAAGATCTTGTGTGGTCTGGCCAAGTGGGCCACTTGTTGTTCTTGGTCGAGGAGTTCTCGAAGCAACTGAAGCGTTTCTTCAGCGTTCTCCGGTTTCATCTCTTCGACGATTTCTCGAAGGAGAGCCTCATCGTGTGATTCGCTCATCAGGCGACCCCCGCATCAAGTTTGGCAAGGTGGACGATTTCTTCATTCCAAACTTGTTCGATAAAGTTCAATTCCTCACGGGAAATGAGTTCCATTTCAACTTCATGTTGAAGTTTTAGAAGATCTTTCAGAAGGCCTTTGCGATATTCCATCGTGTAGGAACCGGTGCCGACCGTTCCGTCATCTTTGACAAGGGTGACCCCGCGACGATTTCGCCCTTGGACTCGATTTTCAGGTATGTTACGCTCATCCCTGAGCCTGTCTCTGAATGCTGCAAGTTTGGCCAGTTTCCCAACATCGTAGATTTCTTTCTCGGAAGCGATCATCTGGTTCATCGATTTGTCTTCTGAGACCACCGTGCACGTCCAGCAACCGAATCTGCTGCCAGCACAGGTTTGCTGCGAAGGGTCGTGAATGACTGGGCATTCGCCACCTGCTGCATCGCTGTAGAGTATAGAGAGATCTTGGTTGATGTCGGCAAATGGGTTTGGCATGCCATTCGCCCAATCAAGTTTCAAGAGGTAGGACCACACATCATCGGTGGACCAGTTTTCAATCGGCCGTATGGTGCTGGCTGAGGGAATGGTGCCGTGGGCGTGAAGGTCAGAATCCATTCGAGTGTGGGCATCCATCGTGGCCTTGCGTGCTGTGCTTTCATCAAAGCGTGTGCCGAGCAAAAAATGAACGACAGGAGGGTCACCGAACACCTCCACTTGTTCTTTGATGAAGCGTTGTGCTGGCCGAATTTTCATCCGATCTGTACACCATCGGAATTTACGAATCGGGGTGGGATAACCGCGCCCTATTACATTGCTCCAGAATGTTTGTTCGTGCTCGGGAACGAGTTCGATGACTTCAACGGGAAGAGCTCTGTCTTGGATGTAGAGGTGCAATCGCTCGATGAACTTGTGAACGTGGTCGATGACTGGAGGGGCCTCGACCAGAGTGTTCACGCATGTGATGTAAACTCGCTTTTGATTACGTATTGGAGGTGGTAATTGTTCCATGGTTTCGAGAAGGTGCATGGTGAGCGCTGTGCTGTCTTTCCCGCCCGACAGCCCCAAGATCCACGGGATGTCGCCCGTCTCACGGTAAAGAGATGCCAAGTCGACCACATTTGTGGTTTTAGTCAAAGGTTCATAATGATTCGTTCTATGATTGAAGGCGCATAGTTGATATGCTCTACCGGTCAAGGGAAACTTATGGACCTGAAGAAGTGTATCTCTTGGGCTCCTACCTACGATTCCAATTTCCACGATTTGTTAACCGAATTCTACATCCCAGTTCTATCTAACACGATACGATATGACCGAATTACAGGGTATTTCACATCTTCAGTCTTAACTGCAGCAAGTGCCGCATTTGAGAAGTTCTGTGATAGAGATAATTCAAAAATGCGGATGATTGTTGGTCTACAACTAGACGAAAGCGATTACAGACACATACTCTATGCGGAAGACCCAGGAGAATTAGATGAAATCATGAAAGAAATGGTTTTGTCTGAATTGGGTTCTGAAGGGATTCCCGAATTCCAAAAAAGTAGACTCTCGGCCCTTACCTGGATGCTGCTGAATGGTAAACTTGAAATCAAATTTGGCGTGATGTTGAATCGCAATACAAAACAACCGATGCCTTGGGAGTGGGCAAAGTTCCACGGGAAAATGGCCATATTTTCAGAGGAGATACGACCTGGTTCAAATCCTGAACTAAACACAGCAGTCTTTACAGGTTCTGTCAACGAGACCATGTCTGCTTGGATGAATAATGGTGAAAGTCTTGTACCTAGCGTGAGCTGGGAACTTGGTAGATCGAGGAGTGTTGTCTCTAATTGCGTTAGTGATTTCGAAAAGTTATGGGCGACAAAGGGATTGAATCATGAGATGAATGTAGGAATTTACTCGATTATCGACCTACCCAAACATTTCTTAAGATTCTTCACGCCAATACACCCACATGACTCCTCAACATGGCCATCACACCCCGTGAAAGGGGGAGCTTCTATCCAAGAAAATAACAACACTGGTGATGACGCTAAATGGGTCCATCAAAAAGATGCTGTTGAATTATTTTTGAAGGGGCGGGACAAGGAGGCTAAACAACCACCGATGCCTGCAGGGTATCGTGGCATTCTTTGTATGGCGACTGGAACAGGTAAAACACGAACAGCGCTTAAGATTGTAAAAGAAATGTATGATCTGGAGCTAATTGAAAATGTGATTGTCACCACACTTCGGGGAACCGTATTGGAGCAATGGGATAAGGAAATTCGTGATCCTACTCGTGGCCTTACCAACCACTTAGGACCTGGGTACAGAGAACATAGCAAATATAGATTCAGCCGGAGTAAAAATAAATTTTTAATTGTGGGGAGAGATGGCTTTCAAAAATTGCTTAAATCACTGAGCGAGGAGAAATTCTCTAAAACTCTGTTGATTGTCGACGAATGTCATAATTTCCGAGGCGAAAAGGGACGGGAGATTCTTGGCGGCCTTTACAAAAAAATCCCTTACCGTCTCGGACTTAGCGCTACCCCTGAGAGTGAATATAACGAAGAGGCAACACAATTCCTATTCGATGAAATTGGGCCAATATATTTCAACTTCGGACTGAAAGAGGCAATAGAGAAAGGAATTCTCTGTCCGTTTAATTACACCTCAATATCTTACACGCCTACCGCATCAGAAGTGGCAGAGTCAGTGAAAATCAGAAAGAAATTTGAGGGTGCGAAGAAAAAAGACCCAGCCAATGCGACAAATATCACTATTCGCATGAGGCAAGAAATAGCGAAAGTCTGGAAAAAATCAATGGGCAAATTACCTGGGATTGAAGAGATTCTGTCCGACGAGAAAAACCTTGATCGCTGCATTATTTTTGGTCCTGAAAAAGAATATAATTCTGAAATTTTGAATATGCTTGAACAGACGCTATCAAAATTCAACAAAAAGTATACAACTTTTTATGGAGAAACGGAGAATAAGCAATTAGATGAGTACCGGAAGGGACATATTGATGTTCTTCTGACATGTAAGGCAATCTCTGAAGGAATTGATCTCGATGTTCAAACCATCATCTTGGTATCTTCTGATGGGCCGAGGCTGGAAACAGTTCAACGTATTGGGCGTGCTTTGAGAACACACGGTGATGGCCAAAAAGTGGCTAAGGTCTTCGACTTTATAAGAGACAACAGTGAGGAATCTGCAGATACAAAACGCAGAGATTGGTTAAGCAGTCTTTCCTTGAATACAGACAAAAAAATATAGCGGCGGTGCGACAAAAATGACAAATGAAATCGAACAATTGATTGAGAGTACGATAATGGAATACTGCCAAGAAAAAGGTCACTCCGATAGAATGGTGGCCCGTTTAAGAACGATTGTTAGCCAATATCGTAACCAGGGGACAATTGGCGAATCGGATTTAAATCTTCATATAATGGCCATTTTAAAAATCATGGAAAAAACATCAGGGAGTGATTAATGATGCCTCTTGAATGTACAATAGAGGCAATCCATTGGGAATGGGTCACAAATTTTGAAGACGTTCGATGGGAAGCAAAAAAAGGGAACTCCAAAAATTGCGAGGTCCTTCTGATGAGAAATGGCACGGGTAAGACCACCTCCATTCTCCTTCTTCAGCATCTCGTGGCAGGTATAATCCCTGATGATAATCTATTGAGAAGATCGATATACAAAGGCCTGGTTGAGAGCAAGGAACTTCCTGCGAAAGGCGGCCCCTCAAAATATTCTGTTACCTTCAAAATAAACTCAAAATTATATACATTGGGTTACATTTTTCAAGATTTTATCGGAGCGCCTGAGATGTTCACTCAAACTCCGACTGGCTATGAAAAAGGATATAAAATGCCAAGTCAATTTAAGAATGCCTTTCAAAATAACTTAAGCCTCACGAAGTTGTTGTTCCTCGACACACAACAAACCGGGAATGATGAGCTCCGGATGGGTAAAGATGCAATAGACGGGATGTTCAAAATCCTTGCAAATGTCAAGATATTGGAGTATGCAAGGGAAGAATATCTGCCTAAAGCCGTAGAACGGGAGAGGAAAAAATCCGAACATAAAGGCTCTGCAAAAGAGCGTAAACTGGCCGAAACAGCTCTAAAGCGGGCTAGAAGTACACTTCGTGACTGTAAAACAAAACTAGGCGTTGCTAAAAAGGAATTGGGAATAAACCAAAAGGAATTGATGGATGTAAAACTACTGATTCAGAAAGTCAAAGATAACACGGAACACAAAACAAAATACGATCAATACGACCGTAGGAGGGATGTTGTCGTGGCACAAATCAAGGCCAAAACTAAATCTTTACTCGAGGCCTTAATTGATCCATCTAATCTTGGCGACGGCATATGGGGCGATGTCAAGAATTATTACGAGACTCTGTCAAAATCTAGAATCCCAAAATCCATCGCTCGAGAGTACCTCGGAGCGATTTTAGATGAAGAAAAATGCATCTGTGGCAACGCCATCCATGAAACTGAAAAGCAATGCATAACCCAACGGATGGAATCATCCATGGGTCTTGGAATTCTTTCGGAGGTCTATATCATGAAGGACAAGGTCAAGGAATCGAATCTAAGTGTAGAGATTCAACAATTAAAGGACGATATTATTTCATTAAACCGAGAGATGGCATCCATCACGGATGAACTCGGCCGACTGAAACTTCTTCTTGGAGATGATGAACGGCACCAACTTGATGTCCTCGGGGAGAAAAAACGAGGTTTAAGTGATGCAATATCAAATTTAAATGATGATATTATCATGTATGAATCCACAGACGACGGAACGATTAAGACCAATCGAGTTGCTTTCTGTGGGCGTTCAATGAGCGTAAAAGGACTCCCTTCAGAGAAGCCAGAATTCATTGCTGAATGTAAAAATATTTACTGGTTAAAACAAATCGAAAAAGGATTGAATAAAAAGCTTGCAGCTATAGCAGGAATTGATGATATTTCAGAAGCAGCAGATTTAGTTGCAGATGTGTTTTCTAGAATCGAAGAAAAGTGCCTCAGGTTTTATCAAGATAAAGTCTTGGAAACAGCTAGTAAAGAGTTGAAACGTTTCAATCTACTGAACAACTTGAGCATACATTCGCTCCAGGATGGAATCACATTGGTCCCCGAGGGTGGAGGCGCTCCTCGAAGAGGAACATCCACCGGTGAGGAATTATCTGTTATAATGTCAGTTGTTAGCGCCCTGTCTAGTCTTACAGACCTAAATATTCCAATGCTAATAGACAATCCAACCAAAGGATTAGATAGAGTGAAAATAAATGGTTTTGAGCAGACTATGTCTTCTTTAAAGAATCAAGTAATCTTATTCATCTACAACACAGAGAGAGATCAAAGTCCTTCCTTCTTCAATGCTGAAAATATAAATCCATCAACATTCATGAGAGAACACGAATCGATTGAGGGTGTCTTTCCTGAGTCCCCCCCCCATGGCCATTATAATGTGAAATGTGATTGGGCTACTTTTGAAAATTACATGACGGAACGAGGTGAGTGAATGAATGGAAATGATACTATGGAATCTAAGGAGCAATCAGGTTACTTTAGGTTCGCAGATGACGCGAAAGCATTCGTAAAAAAAATCAAGTCTGCATCTACAAGTTCAGGTGCATTTGACACCCAATTCTCATTTTATACACTGTGTTGTTTATTGGGCCTTGCAGCGGCAAAGAAGGATCCATCATTACCAGAAGCCCCTTCAAGCGGTACGGAAATGACTAGTGACTGGCAGGGTCCTTCTCGTCATCATCAGGTGCTTATACGATCCTTGCTTATGCAAAGGTATCTCGAAAGCATGGGTTATCCTATTGGGGAACTTGCGGAAGAAGATGCAGGCACAATCGAAACGGCAATGGATACGTTCCTACAATCAACTGGCTCCAGACTAACAAACAAGGGCATGAAGAAAATGGATGCATACGCTCAGAAAGGCTGGGACCTAATCAAAGAGCATGATTTTCACGAAATTACTGACCTTGCGTTGTTTCTAACTTATTATGTTGAACTCCTACAGGAATATTCTAACGGGTGATGGTTATTTGACAGAAGATGTAAGGACCAAGGTCATCTCATTCGTCGTACAAGTATTGGCTGAGCATGGTAATATTCGAGCCAAAAGAGATCGAGATAGCTTCGTTCAACAAACTGGGGCTGGAGCTACTAAGTTTAACGCATGGATGAAGAAACTGGGGCTCTACTTTGTCCGAAGCGAGGGGGTTTGGCAACCCCCCGAAGGTATGCCGGTGGCCGAATATCGTCGAGCATTAAGATCGATGATTCGGAAGAAGAAGGTAGAAGAGGGCGCAAAAAACGGTCCTTCAGAAGTGATGGAACCTACTGCTGATGACGGATGGCCACTTCTCGAATCAACGGTTTTTTTCGATGAAAATTTGTCTTTTCAGAAGTATACAAGTGACGAAATTATTAAATTGGCCCGGTCTAATCCCGGCGTTGGACTGAACAAATTCGTCAAATGTCTCTATCCTTCATCGCAACGAAACGCCTTTTCTCAAATGGAAGAAGTGCTCAGGGAATATGGCAGTCGTACCGGTGAAGATTTAATCGAGCATTTACAAAAACACGGCCCCACTGAATCTGAATTTTTTAATTGGGCAGGGCTTGCCCCAGCGTTCCTCAGGACAGACCAATCATCATTTAGGAAGGGTAGAGAATCCATGTTTAGCCTCACATCAATTACAGATCTAAATCATGATTTCCATGCTATTTACCAGCACCATCAAGATGGTTACACTTTTGGAGAAATCAGCCGTTTACTTGAGATACCCTACCAAATTGTTGCCAAGTATTGTAACAAATTCGATAAGTGGGTTGAGAAAGAAATAACTGACAAATGGTTGGAATTGGTTGATTTACTGAAGTTTTTTTCAATATCGAGAGGGCACACAACCCTTTCCGATGAACGGGGGGATCATCTTATTCTATACTTGCGCAGGGTGACACGCACTTACATCAATACACCAGAGGGGTGGTCATCTCGCCCTAAGTTGGCTGGTTTAATTCAATTCTTCGAACTTGCTTCAGCCTCTGAAGTTGAGCAAGATGAAGTTGACGGCGAGTCAAAATCTAACATTGAACAATACCTCTTTCTTGATGAACTGAATCATAATAAGAATTTCAGAATGTCATCCATGATCGAAAACAGCTTTTTTGAACCATTGATCACATTAGTTCGACATCAACTATCGGAACACGTGAAAGGATTGCGAATAGAAATGGGTGAGAAAGTTTCAAATCCCCAAGCTCTTGAATTTGTGAAAAGACTCAGGGACGAATTCAGCTGTAAACTATACCTCTCTTCAATTTCAGATGAGCTTCTTGATTTAATTACTGAAGAACTTGATTCAGAACAAATAATGGTTGAAGTGTATGATTCAAAGGGTGTTGAAAAAGTTGTTTCATGCTCAAATTTGAGAGTTGTTTGTTTACCTCACATTGGATTTTTGCAAACGGATTCACAATATTCTTACCTTGAGTCGATGAATGATCTTCTAGTTGAAAGTGGTTTTCCAGCAGACCACATATATCTAAAGCCGTTAGCGTTGCCCTTTTTCTCGGATGATGCCTCTGTACCTAATTCAGTGGGTACATTTGGATTCAAGCCATACGCAGGTTCGGACTATCTCGAACTTCTTCAAAGGTTAGCGAAAAACTACAACAATCGCATCATATGTGATTGTGAACCGTTTAAATCAAGTATTTCATCAGTAGACCATGCGCATAAAATTCTACACAGAGCAGCGACTGAACTCTGTATAAATTCAGGTGCGAAATATGCCGTTGTCAACTATCTTGAATATGAATCAATGGATTTGTATCTTGATTCAGAATTTTTTACTCTCGCCACCCAAGCAATCCTTGCACAAAATGAGCTATTCTTCAAGAAGTCTTTCAATGGATTTAGGTCGGTGCATCGGCTTGGGAGTTAATCCTGGAAGAGGCTAAATTGGAAAGATTACTCATCTTTTTGCCTATGAAAGAATTCAAAAATACGCGGACCGTTGGATGGCCCTACCAGCCTGAATAAATCTTCCTTCGTAGCCTCTGATAGGAGCTTGAACGCGACTTTATCGAATTTTTGTTTTGTGATAAACCTGAGAATAGGATCGATAATAGACGAATCACAGTTTGGCATAGGGCCATCTCTTTCTCGAGATTCGTAGTCTTCTTTCTTTGGCCAATATTCCACAGTAATAGGATTAATATCACACCCCCAGCCTTTCCTACCATACTTAAGCGCTGTCCGAGAAGTTGAAAATGTTCCTGAGAATGGATCGCCAACCCAGTCTCCTGGTTCCGTTGTACATAGAATTACTCTGCGTATAAGTTCTTCAGGAATTTGGTTTTTATATCCTTTATGTTCGGAGTTCACATTTTTCACCTGGGGGATGTTCCACCAGTCATACAGGGCCACACCTGTGATATTTTGTTTAATTTTTTCCTGAATCACTGGTACATCAGGGTTTTTGAAATTTTGACTAACGCCCCTGGAATTAAAGTGAGGCTGCCCTTTGGTCAACCATAAAATCGTTCTATGCGAGGTACTCCATTTATTTTCTGAGTGTCCTGTATTTGAAGGATATACCCAAGTAATCCATTGTCTAAACTGCCACCCAATTTCAATCAATTTGTTGTATATTTTAGCGAGAGGTTCTGGATAATGTAGGATGAATAGGTGTGAGTTTTCATGCCCTTTTAAGTAGCATTGTGTGAATGTATCAATCAGTAAATCCTCATATTCTTGCTCGCTAAGATTATCGTTTACCCCTCCACCGTATTTGAAACCGATATTATAAGGAGGATCGGTGAAAAACAGCTTGATTTTTCCATCCTGCGGATATATCATCTCTCCCGAAGCATCGTCAGAAATACTTCCGCAATTTGAGATAGCGACCTCTTCTCCGTCAACCTCGATCCTCTCGCCATCACTTGCCATAACTTGCCCCATGCGTTTCCTCATATGAGATCTTCCATCTTAGTGTTTACATGTTCGAAAACGAGGATGGTTTTTTCCATTGTAGCATAGTTTGAGAAAGAATCCGTTGATTACATCTAGAAGGTGGCGTGTAATCTAGTTGGCCTTTAGGTAAGTGTCACAATGGATAGGGCCGACACATCGAGACCTTGGGAACTATACTTTCCTTTGAAGACTTCATGAACGAGTCATGCAACTCTGGATGGGCCCTTTTGAATGCTTCAGCATCAAACTTTTGTGATGTTTTTGCTTCTCGTTTCCAAGTCACGACATCTTCAATGCCTTCTCCAGTTCCAACCGCAACTGCCATTCTTGCTTTGAGGCGGTGCATGTCGAATTCGGCTTCCGACGCCTCGCGTAATGACTGAACATAGGCTAAATGCGCTCCTTTGACGGCCTCAGTGTGAATGCCAGAGGGTTCGTTAAGCTGCGAGAGGGCGAGCGAACTCGCTCGTTTTTTGGCGGCGGAGTTTGCTGCATTCAGCGCTTCATCGACCTTCGAGAGTGGCAAACCCGATTTTGGCGATAGTGTCCCCTTGGGCTCTGATACAACATCCGAAACAAACCTGTTGAAGATCTCGAGATGTGCCTTCTTGAATGCGGTTTTGTCAAATGTGCCAGCAGTGACCTTGTGTTGCAACTGTATCACACCCTCTACTCCGTTCACTTCACCCATGGCGTCCAAGAGGTCGCTACGAAGCAACTCCTTTGCTGCTACAGAACGTTCAAATCGTGTTTTGGCCAAAGCATATTCTTCTGCCAAAGCAGCTTCCTCTTTGGTGGCAACGCGAATAATTCCATCCGATGCTACATTGGCAAGACTGGCCTTTGTTTCGAACGAAACCACGCTCTGATTTTGCGCTTCGATGATGCTAAGGGCTGCAGGCAGGACATGTTCTTCAACAAATTCATCATCCATAAGGAACCATTCACCATGGACCCAATGCTCTGCGAACCAATGATGAAGCCGGGTTTCTAAGTTCTCGACCATCGGGGCTGCAAGTTCATGAAGAATGTGGATTTTACGAGGATTGCCTGTTTGATGCTCCTTATTCCGTGCTGACGCTTCCTTCTGGTTACGAACAATGCCAATTTTCACGTATGGCCCCCATTCTCCGGTTCGAAAGTCACGATCTCGGTCAATGTAGAGCGTGCCCGGTACGAGTTTTGGTTCTGCCATCTTACCACCTCACGGTACGCTGGCTGTTGGTGTAGGAGTGGCCACCATTCACCGCTCCTTTTCCACCAGAGTAGCCTTGCCCGTAGTTTCCAACCCCGTAAGCAACGCTATGGCATTTGCCCCTGCGCGTGCAAGTACTGCAGAAGTTTTTGCGGCATGTACGACATCGTTCGAGGTAATCTGTTTTTTGTATGCACGATTGGCATGTGAAGGTCATACAACAGCCCCCCGGTCAACAAGGCCCCAGTCTTCATGGCCGAATGCAATTTCATGGTCTGTGATATGACTCGCCAGGTTTGGGAGATTACGGCCGATAGCCTCTTCAAATTGTTCTATGGCTTGGCGGAAACCAACTGCCCGACACTGTTGAACGATGTATGCGAAGTTTTGAATCACGAAATGTTTGGCATTCTCCTTGTATCTCCAAGGGAAATGGTGGCCAAGACCCCTAGTGAGGATCATCGCAGACGCCTTTTCAGCTAATGCATCGCGGAGAGGGAGCCAATCGATTTCATCCTCGCACATAGCGTTAGCAGAATAGCAGGGGGACATGTTGAGCAAACCTGTGGGTTGCATCCATTCCTGGACGTCAGTCCAATCGACAAAACCCTCTCTGCAAGAGATGCCGCCGTGTTCGACGCCATGAGCAAAAATCCAACGTATGTCCGCTTTGCATGAAAGCACCTTATTGAGTGAATCCTTGGAACCATCCCTGTAGATTTTGCACATGAAACCCATTGCTTCGAATGTGTGTCTTATCTCCTCCTTGTTGAGTAGCAAATCATGAAAGTCAGAATGCTCAGCAATTTCGTCTTCAGCACATAGAAACACTGCTATGGTTGGTCGCTTGGACCAGCTCCTGCCACTTCCTGGACACCACCAGGACTTGATTTGCTCGGCGGTCTCGCACGCCTTATGATCGTCAACGCTTAGGTAGAGGAACTTGACGAACTCCGCATCTGGAGTAAATGGGCCATACCCAGGCTCTTTGATGGGCTCTATGCTCATCTCCAAACGAACCCCTCCACGGTTTTACCGACACAGTTGGCGTTTGGACACTCTTGCCCGGATGAACACAATGGGCACTGTTGAATGGTAGCAAACCAAGGCGTAGTGTACACTTTG
>Ga0206677_10004396_pt1 | contig 11536 bp, 8 predicted proteins | sample M130m12015metaG_FD_155475 | JGI IMG/M metagenome (GOLD analysis project Ga0206677, IMG submission 155475) | Ammonia-oxidizing marine archaeal communities from Monterey Bay, California, United States - M1 30m 12015 | ecosystem: Environmental > Aquatic > Marine > Intertidal zone | place: USA... | reverse complement strand
AAAATGTACTTACCTTTGCACCCCCTTTTGAAGGGAGTTTTGCAACATTTAATTCGACAGTAATGAACATCAGCAAGAACGAAGTAGACGCACTAAACCTTTTAGTGAACATTGAAATCACCCCAGAAGATTACCAAACGAAGGTGAGCGATGTATTGGAAAATTACCGCAAGCGCGCAAATATTCCAGGATTCCGCCCAGGAAAAGTGCCTATGGGCTTGATCAAAAAACAATACGGTAAAGCCGTACTCATTGAAGAGATCAACAACCTATTGCAAGACAATATTTACAAATACATTACTGATGAAAAGCTGAATATCCTCGGTAATCCAATGCCAGTAGAGCAACCGGATTTAGATTTTGACACGGCTGGATCATACAACTTCCAGTTTGAATTAGGTTTAAGCCCAGAATTTGAGGTAAGCATCTCAAAGAAGAATAAAGTCAAAGCTGTTAAAGTGGTAGCTGATAAAAAGGTTCTTGATACCTATGTAGAGGATATCCGTAACCGTTACGGAAAAATGTCTGCTCCTGAAAAACCTGAAGTTACTGACATGTTCCACGGGACATTTACTGAGGTAGATTCGGATGGTACTGCTGTCGAAGGTGGTATTGTGAAGGAAGATACCCAAATCATGGGCTCAAACTTAAAAACGAAAAAAGTGCAAGGCGAATGGTGCAAGGCTGCAGCAGGTGCTGTGCTCCCTGTTGACGCAGCGAAGAGTTTTGTGAAAGGTTACAATGCTGCAGGTCTTTTAGGTGTTACAGATGCCCAGTTAGAAGCATCGACAGGTCTTTTCCATTTCGAGCTCAAGAGCGTTGCACGCATGGAGCCTGCTGAGATGAATCAGGAATTCTTCGATAAAGTATACGGAGAAGGCGCAGTGACCAGTGAGGATGAAATGCGCGAGAAGATGAAGGAAGAGGCAGAACGCATGTACATGAACGAATCGGATCAGTACTTCCTGAACAACGTAGCAGAGTATTTATTAGACAAAACCAAATTTGACCTTCCTGTAGCATTCTTGAAAAAATGGATGCAGACTTCCGGTGAAAAGCCTGTTTCGGCTGAAGAGATTGAGGCAGATTGGGATAAAACGGAACGTGGATTGCGTTACCAATTGATTGAGAATAAAGTCATTCAAATGGGTGAGATTTCTGTCTCTCAAGACGAACTAGTAGACCATACAGTAGGAATGGTAAAAGCACAATTCCAACAATATGGACAACAGGCAATGGACGATGAAATGTTGAAAGGCATTGCTGAAAACGCGTTAAAGAATGAAGAAGAAGCACGTCGTATCAATGATCAGGTCTACAACGCAAAATTACTGACGTACTACAAAGAAACCTTTAAGGTGGATGAGAAGGAAGTTACCTACGATGAATTCATTAAATTGGTAACGGAAAACGCATAACTATTCCTTCACTTTAGAAAATAAGACTTCATGGATTTCGGAAAAGAATTCAAAAAATACGCTACGAAACACGCTGGTATAAACAGCATGTATGTAGAACAATACGTTGATGCTTCATTGACGCCTTACATTATAGAAGAGCGCCAAATGAATGTCGCACAAATGGATGTTTTTTCCCGTCTAATGATGGACCGTATCATCTTTTTAGGCACCGGAATTAATGATCAAGTTGCGAATATCGTCCAGGCCCAATTGCTCTTTTTAGAAAGCGCAGACGCGAAAAAAGACATCCAGATTTACATCAATTCACCTGGTGGCTCAGTGTACGCAGGTCTCGGAATATATGATACCATGCAAGTTGTAAACCCAGATGTAGCTACGATCTGTACAGGTATGGCAGCCTCAATGGGCGCAGTTTTAATGTGTGCGGGTACCGCTGGAAAGCGCTCTGCGTTAAAGCATAGCCGTATCATGATTCACCAGCCCATGGGTGGTGCACAAGGACAGGCATCAGATATGGAGATCACATTGACTGAGATTCTTAAACTGAAAAAAGAATTGTACAGCATTATTGCCCACCACAGTGGACAGCCTTTTGATAAGGTCGAGGCAGATTCTGACCGTGATTATTGGATGACCTCTGGTGAGGCCAAAGAATATGGCATGGTAGATGAAATTCTATTAGGGAAGAGTCAAGCCAAATAATGAGCGAAGAAAACAACATCCATTGTTCTTTCTGCGGGCGCAGTAAGACTGAAGCAGAAATGATGATTGCGGGTGTGGATGCCCACATCTGCGATCGTTGTGTCGAACAGGCGGGTGGTATTCTACACACAGAATTAGGTGAAGCACCGCAAAGCAGCCCATTAGATGTTGCAGGAAAAGTAGAATTTGACTTTACACCTGCTCAGATTAAGGCGCACTTAGACGAGTACATCATCGGACAAGAGCAGGCCAAGCGCACCATGGCAGTTGCAGTCTACAATCACTACAAAAGAATAGGTTTAGTTCCTTTAAAAGATGCGCCAGAGGTAGATAAGTCGAATATTGTCATTGTTGGGAATACCGGTACAGGTAAAACCTTGATGGCGCGTACCATTGCCAAACTACTCAATGTGCCTTTTACTATTGTGGATGCCACGGTATTAACGGAAGCTGGATATGTAGGTGAGGACGTCGAAAGTATTTTAACCCGTTTACTTCAAGCGGCAGATTATGATTTACCAAAGGCACAGGTAGGTATCGTTTTTATCGATGAGATTGATAAAATCGCACGCAAGGGTGATAACCCTTCTATTACTCGCGATGTGAGTGGAGAAGGTGTACAACAAGGATTATTAAAACTCTTGGAAGGATCTAAGGTCAATGTTCCCCCAAAAGGTGGGCGTAAACACCCGGATCAAAAATACATTGAGGTAGATACGACAAACATATTGTTCGTTGCCGGAGGTGCTTTTGTTGGAATAGAAAAGAAAATAGGTTCGCGATTGAATTCTGCCTCTTTAGGATATTCTAAGGAGTCACGTCAGCACGTAGAGGAAGATGAAGTATTGAGCTACATCACGCCTTCAGATTTAAAGAGTTATGGATTGATTCCAGAATTGATCGGTCGTATGCCGATTGTTACTTTTATGTCGCCGCTTGATATAAAAGCCCTTCGTGCCATTTTAACCTTGCCAAAGAATGCGTTGATAAAGCAGTACCAACACCTCTTTCACATGGATGACATTGTGTTGTCTTTTGACGAGGAGGTGTATGATTACATTGTTGAAATAGCTCTTGAGTATAGCCTGGGCGCGCGTGGATTGCGCAGTGTTTGCGAAGCTATTCTGACAGATCATATGTTTGATGCACCGGGATTAGAAGCAAAGAAGATTCATATTACACACGAATACGCGAAATCGCAGATTGAGCGAAGCTCGCTTCGCAAAGCCATTTAAAAGCAATAAAAAAGCCGCTCATTGAGCGGCTTTTTTTATGTATCAACGCTCTTAACGCATTGTGGTATAGACGTTCTGAACATCGTCGTCTTCTTCAAGCTTTTCAATGAGCTTTTCTAAGTCCTTTGTTTGCTCTGTGCCTATTTCTTTTGTTGTTGTAGGAATATATTCAAAGCCAGACTCCACTATTTCGTGCCCTAATTCTTCGAGCCCTTTTGTTATGTTTCCGTAATCGGCGAACTGACCGTACACCATGATTACTTCAGTTTCTTCACCGTCTTTCTCTTCTACATCCTTGAACACATCCTCTGCACCGTGATCGATCATCTCGAACTCGAGCTCTTCTACATCCGTATCACCCGCAGCAATTTTTACATGACATTTATGTTCGAACATGAATTCTACCGAGCCAGATGTGCCCAATGAACCGTCACATTTATTGAAGTATGAACGGACATTTGCAACCGTTCTGGTATTATTATCAGTCGCCGTCTCAACCAGTACAGCTATTCCGTGCGGACCATATCCTTCGTAAACTATGGTTTTATAGTCGGATTGATCCTTCGACATTGCTTTTTTGATCGCACGCTCAACATTGTCCTTAGGCATGTTAGCGGCTTTTGCATTTTGCAAAAGCATGCGCAGTCTGTAGTTTGAATCCGGATTGTCACCACCTTCCTTAACAGCCATGATGATGTCCTTGCTGATGCGAGAGAAGGTTTTTGCCATCCCTGCCCAACGTTTAAACTTCCGTTCTTTTCTAAATTCAAATGCGCGACCCATATGTAGGAATTTTCATTTTATCGATACCCAAAAATAGGAACTATCCACGAGCTTTCTTGCGTGTGCTGTCCTTCTTATGTTTCAATTCCTGCTCCTTATGCCAACGTTGGATTTCACTTTTTCTGCCTACTGTGCTTGTAATAATATCGTTCTCTAAATCCCATCCTCGGGCCGGGCTGTATTCTCTGCCATAAAAGATGATTTGCAAATGCAGTTTATTCCATAAATCTTTTGGAAATAGCCGCTTAGCATCTCGTTCTGTTTGTACTACGGATTTTCCGTTAGAGAAGCCCCAGCGGTACATTAAGCGTTGTATATGTGTGTCAACAGGAAAGGCAGGAACACCAAAAGCTTGGCTCATAACGACACTTGCTGTTTTATGCCCAACGCTTGGCATGGCCTCCAGTGCTTCGAAACTGGCAGGCACTTTTCCAGCGTATTCATTAACTATAGTATTGCTGAATGCATGAATCCCTTTACTTTTCATCGGGACTAAACCGCAGGGTCGAATGATTTCTGCGATCTGTTCAACGGTCAATTTCGCCATATCGTAAGGATTGTCAGCTACAGCGAAGAGCTTGGGAGTGATCTTATTCACTCGCTCATCGGTACATTGCGCACTAAGAACTACTGCTACGAGCAACGTAAATGGATCTTTATGATCAAGCGGAACGGGAGTTTCCGGATACAATTGCTCTAAAACGTCGAGGGTAAATTGGATTTTCTCTGCTTTGGTCATGTGCAAAACTATTTAGTGCTAACAAGGTCGCTATCGAATGAAACAAAGCTAACTTCGAGTTGTTGAGAAATAAAATGAAATAACAATGGCATTAAAAATCGGACAATCCGCACCTGCTTGGAGCGGCGTAAATCAGCACGGCGAACACATTACTTCTACACAGTTCAAAGGGAAGAAGGTGATCCTGTTTTTCTACCCAAAAGCGAGTACTCCAGGGTGTACAGTCGAGGCTTGTAATTTCAGAGATCACTATGCTGATCTAGCATCAAAAGGCTTCGAAGTAGTTGGTGTCAGCGCAGACTCTGTAAAGCGTCAGCTCAATTTTGCTTCGAAGCAAGAATTAAATTATAACCTTATCGCTGATGAAGATAAATCAATCATACTAGCCTTTGAAGCTTGGGGATGGAAGAAGTTTATGGGCAAAGAATATGAAGGCATCTATAGACATACTTATGTAATCAATGAAGAAGGTGTTATTGAGCAAGTATTAGAAAAGGTAAAAACCAAAGAAGCGACAGAACAAATTCTCTCGCTTTACTAAAATTTCAAATTCTTCATGTAATTTATTAGAAAGGGCTTTGTCGTTTAAAACAAAGTTCTACATTTGTATAAATTCTAATATTTTTAGCATTCTAAGATTATGAGCGCAGACAAAGACGCCAAACTCAAGGCACTCAAACTAACTATGGACCGTATGGACAAGGCCTACGGTAAAGGAACAGTAATGAAAATGGGCGATGCGCCTGTCATTGAAGTTGAATCAATACCTACGGGTTCATTAACATTAGACATTGCATTGGGCGTGGGTGGTTATCCCATGGGTCGTGTTGTAGAGATATACGGACCTGAGAGTTCTGGTAAAACAACCCTTACTTTACATGCCATTGCAGAATGTCAGCGCAAAGGAGGAATTGCCGCATTCATTGATGCTGAACACGCTTTTGATAGAACTTATGCGGAGAGTTTAGGAGTAAACACCGATGATCTTATTGTTTCACAGCCCGATAATGGAGAGCAGGCTTTGGAGATTGCTGATAATCTAGTTCGCTCAGGTGCAATAGATATATTAATAGTTGATTCTGTCGCGGCCTTAACGCCGAAAGCTGAAATCGAGGGTGAAATGGGTGACGCACGTGTCGGTCTGCATGCACGCCTTATGTCTCAAGCATTACGAAAATTAACAGGTACTATCAGTAAAACGAATTGCTGTGTAATCTTTATCAATCAGTTGCGCGAAAAGATTGGCGTGATGTTCGGAAATCCTGAAACAACCACTGGCGGTAATGCACTTAAATTTTACAGTTCAGTTAGACTCGATATCCGCCGTTCTACGCAAATCAAAGACGGCGATCGGGTCATGGGTAACCGCACTCGTGTGAAAGTGGTTAAGAATAAAGTAGCACCACCATTTCGCTTAGCGGAGTTCGATATTATGTACGGACAGGGTATTTCAAAAGCGGGTGAATTGATCGACTTGGGTGTGCTGCATGACATTCTTACGAAAAGCGGGTCTTGGTTCAGTTATGGCGATACTCGCTTGGGTCAAGGGCGCGATACAGTAAAACAATTGTTTATTGATAATCCGGAGCTCGCTGAAGAAGTAGAGGCGAAGATTAAAGCCGTTTTAGCTGCTGCGGAATAGCGCAAAGCATCATTTTAATTTTAAATAAGGCGCTGATGATCAGCGCCTTATTTTTGTTTAAAAGTGATTAATAAAAGTTCAACATTCCTTAACATTGAATAGTTAAAGGGATGTTAACATTTTCTAATTTTAGTCCTGAATAACCATTTTACAAACAAAATGAAAAAAGCATTTTTAATTATCGGTGGGCTCTCGGCAAGCTTAGCTGTAAGTGCACAAGATGCATCTGCTTCGGCAGATTCCTTGTTCGACATGTTGGATGAGATTACTGTTGTGTCTGAGGTAATTGATGTTGCTGTCGCTCGCGAAACGCCAGTTGCAGTTTCAACAATTTCTCCTTCTGACATTGCCCTTAAGGTGGGTAACCTTGAGTTTCCTGAAATTATGAATACTACTCCAGGTGTTTACGCCACGAAACAGGGTGGTGGTTATGGTGATTCACGTATTTCTTTGCGTGGTTTCGACCAAACGAACACTTCATTCCTGATCAATGGGCAGCCCGTTAACGACATGGAAAACGGTCGTCTTTACTGGTCAAACTGGCAAGGACTAACTGATGTCGCTTCTGGTATCCAGATTCAGCGTGGTTTAGGTGCTTCAAAGCTTGCTGTTCCTTCGGTTGGTGGTACGATCAGTATTTTTACTAAAGCTGCAGAGAAAAAAGAAGGTGGTTCTTTAACTCAAGCGTTAGGTAATGATGGTTACTTCAAGACATCTGCTGTTTATAACACAGGTGTAAACGATAAAGGCTGGGCTACGTCATTGCTTTTAAGCAGATGGATGGGTAACGGTTACATTAATAACACGCAAGGTGAAGGTTACAACTACTTCGCATCTGTAGGTTACGCTCCTAAAGGATCTGATCACAGCTTAAACTTCACGTTCTTAGGCGCCGGTCAGTGGCACCACCAACGTGACGTATGGGTGAGTATTCGTGATTACCAAAACTTCTCTAATGACAACGGTTACAAAGGTGAAGGTGGTAAAATCAACCGTCGCTGGAATACCAACGGAGGTACAATGACTAATGCAGACGGTGAAGTAGAAGAGTTCTCTATGCGCCGTAACTTCTACAACAAGCCGCTCGCAACGTTGAACTGGGATTGGGACATCAACTCGACTTGGAAGTTGAACTCTTCATTCTATGGATCAGCAGGTCGCGGTGGTGGTACTGGTCCACGTGGAAAGAACTATTACAACGGAGACTTGGATGTTTTACCATATAGAAAAGACCTTACAGAACACTACCTAGAGGACGGTAACGGTTCGAGAAACGAGGATGGTACCATTGATTTCGATGCGTTAGTGGCTGCAAATCAAGCGACTACAGATGGTTACACAGGTGATATTTCAAACTTTGCAGGTCAGATGATTGGTTCAAATGGATTTAATGACAGCAATGTTAACCGTGCTGTTTTGATTCGTCGTGCCTCTATGAACTCGCACAACTGGATCGGAGCCATTTCTAACCTAGAAGGTCGGTTTGGTAAAGTAAGAACATCTATTGGTGTAGACTTGAGATCCTACAAAGGTTTCCACTACCGTACGGTTAATAACCTTATGGGTCTAGATGGATATTACTCTACGGGTAACCGTAATTCAGGTGGTCAAATCATCAATACGACGATCAATGCAAGTCCATTTAACAATACAGGATTGAATGGTCCTAAAATTGACTTCTTCAACGTAGGTAACGTAGGCTGGGCCGGTTTAAACGGTTTAGTAGAATACAACGAGGACAACCTTTACAACGTAGTACTTCAAGCCGGTGTTAGTAACCAGAGCTTCCAACGTGAAGATTACTTTGACCAACCTGCAAACCCAATATCTGATACACAGAACTCCTTAGGTGGTTACCTAAAAGGTGGTGCGAACTACAACATGGACGATGCATCTAACTTCTTTGTGAATGCTGGATACATTTCACGTCAGGCACAGTTTGGTGCGGTTTTCCCAAATTATGGTAATGACATCAACGAAGATCTTGAGAATGAAGAAATCATATCATTTGAAGCAGGTTATGGTTACACGTCGAGCAACCTACGCATCAATGTAAACGCTTATTCTACTACATGGGGTAATCGTTTCCAGACCGTTTCTTTGAGCAACGCTCAAGGTGTTGACGGTACTGCTCAATTCAGCGATATTGATGTACGCCACAACGGTATCGAGTTTGAAGCAGATTATTTTGCGACTGACAAGCTTCGTTTAAAGGCGATGACTTCATTCGGAGATTGGAGATACACAAAAGATTTCACCGCAACATTGTTTGATGATAACCAAGAGGCGATCGGTGAAGGTACTTTGTACTTGAAAGGAGCGAAAGTTGGTGATGCAGCTCAGACGACTGCATACTTTACTGCAGATTACAAAGTAGCTAAAGGTGCTAGCATTGATCTAGGTCTACGCTTAGTAGACGGTCTTTACGCTGACTTCTCCATTGTTGATGAAGAATTCTATACAGCTGATAACAGAGGCGCCGTTAAGTTGCCATCATATGGTCTAGTAGACTTAGGTGCTACGTACAGAATGAACAACTGGACTCTACGTCTTAATGTAAATAACTTGTTAGATGCTACGTACATCGCTGAGTCTAATACAAGTATTCACGCTGAAGATGGAGACGCAAAATGGAACGGTATCAACACAGATAACTCTGTGTGGTTCGGATTTGGTAGAACTTGGAACGCTTCTTTGCGTTACAACTTTTAATAAGCAGAATCTTATCTCATAAGAAGGCCCCGCCACTTGGCGGGGCTTTTTTTTTGGTGCATTTTTGAGGTATGAAAAAGTTACTCCTACTTGCGTTTACAATACTGGCACTCACGCGTTGTGGTGCTCCTGAAGAATCCTCGGTTGTACCTGAGTTAGATGCGTCGGAATCTGTTGCGATTAGCATTAAAGATCCAATCGATAGCATCAATTCTATTTTACGCGAAACACCGAATAACTTAGAGGCGCTAGAATACCGCGCTTCGCTTTATGTGAAACGTCAGAATTTAAAATATGCTGCCGCGGATGTAGCGGCGGTTCTAGAATTGGACAGCAGTAGGACGAGAGCACTAGAATTGTGGGGTGATATCAGTTTTGCCACCAATCAAACGAGACAGAGTCGCGACGCATGGGTGCGCTGTATGAAGGAAGACCCTGACTATGTACCGTGTCGACTAAAGATGGCTCAGTTGTACCATGTGGTTACAGAATTTGAGAAGAGCGCTGCGTTGGTAGATGAGGTCTTGGAAATGGAACCTAACAATGCGGAGGCGACTTATTTAAAAGGCCTACTCATGCGAGATGCTCTAGAGGATACTACTAGGGCATTGGACTGGTTTCAGAAAGCCATAGACCTCAAGCCAGACTACATAGAGGCTTTGGACATGTCCGGTGTGCTTTACAGCAGTTTAGAGAATCCTTTGGCTTTAGGTTATTTTAATCGTTTGATTGAACTACAGCCAGAGGTTCGTGTCCACTTTTATAATCGCGGTATGTTTTATTTAGGTCAGCAGAATTGGAACGGTGCATTGGAAGATTTTACAATGTGTACACAGCAGGATCCGCAGGATTTAGAGTCCTTTTTTAACATAGGATACATTCATTTGCAGTTGCAATTGTACGCTGAAGCTCGCCAATATTTCACACAAGCTTTGGCGATACAGCCGGTGAATCACCGTGCACTTTATGGTCGGGGATACTGTTTTGAGTTGTTGGGCGATTTACCTAATGCAGAAGCGGATTACCGTCAGGCATTGGGTTTTAACCCACAACACAGGGGTTCACAAGAAGGATTGGCTAGAATTGAGCGCGCAAGAGCTCAGCAAGGTCAATAAACTAGCGCATTGAATTTGTTTGGGTAATCTGAGATGATACCATCGACACCCATGTCCACTAGGGTTTGCATCTCTTCGAGGTCATTGATGGTCCATGGAATAACAGCAATTTGTCTAAAGTGACACCACGAAATCAGCTCTGGGGTGACCAATTCAAAGCTCGGGCTGTATACATCTACAGGAAACCCTAATGCATCCATTTCTTTGGCTGGATTAGCCGTTTTTTGGGTTATTAAACTAAGTTTAACGGGTAGGGCAGTTTTACGTACCTCACGAAGCACCCGAAGATCGAAGCTTTGAACACTTACTTTATTTAGTAACTCCGCCTCAGGATAAGCTTGGTTTAATTCGTTTAACGCTTCCACTACCAATGCAGCAAATTTCCTAGGCTTAGGATGGTAAACATCATCTCCTTTGCGGTGTGCTTTGATTTCAATATTAAAATTGGGCCAACGCAATCCCTTTTTAGAAATCATTGCAAAGAGGTCTTTAAGCAGCGGTTTACTCGTCGTAGTGTTGTATTGTTGCGAGAAATCGGGATGTGCTTTCGATCCACAGTCAAATTGTTGAATGCTATCGTAGGTCATTTTATAGAGACTGTAGGAATCCCCTTTTTGTACGCTGTCGTTAAGGGAGCAAATGATATCGTTTAACCAGGGTTCATGAGAAATAAGGAGCTCATGATCTGAAGTAACGCAGAGGTCCAATTCTAGAGTACTCACCTCAGGAAACCCGAGCGCCTTTTCAAATCCCAGCAATGAATTTTCAGGAAATAAACCCCTTGCACCACGATGGCCTTGTAAGTCTAATGTCCGCTCTGGGCGGGTGCAGTTCAAGAGTAAAATGCAACTGATTAGTACTAGGATGGAGTGCTTCATATTGTGTACTTTAATGCCTTGTTAAGTAAACCTCTAAAATACTGACCCCATGCGACAAAAGGCACTCTTAAGCCTTAGTTTTGTGGTCATTCTGACCCAATGTACTATGACTGAGCAAAACCCTGCTGGCGAACCTTTGGCAAAATCTGTCCCATTCGAGATGACCACACACGAAGACACACGTGTGGACGAATATTATTGGATGCGCGATCGTGAAAACCCTGAAGTGATTGAGTACCTCAATGCAGAGAATGCATATCGGGAGAAAATCATGAAGGCAACTGAACCTTTGCAGGAGCGTTTGTACGA
>Ga0206677_10004392_pt1 | contig 11540 bp, 11 predicted proteins | sample M130m12015metaG_FD_155475 | JGI IMG/M metagenome (GOLD analysis project Ga0206677, IMG submission 155475) | Ammonia-oxidizing marine archaeal communities from Monterey Bay, California, United States - M1 30m 12015 | ecosystem: Environmental > Aquatic > Marine > Intertidal zone | place: USA... | reverse complement strand
GGATTTCTTTTTCATATTCACCTCTGGGTTTAAGTATGGTTTCACACTTAATGAGGTGTCCACTATTATGGGGCAGGATCATAATGTTCTGGTCAAGCCAAACCGGACACTTTTCTTAGAGAACTTTCATAGTTAATTGGCGACATGTCGCCGTTACTCGAATGTAGCCTTTCGAGATTGTAATACCTCATGTAAGCTGCCACGTCTTGCTTCATAAATTCACGTGTTGGCTGATGGATCTTCAATAACCAGTCGTGCTTCAAACTGCCAAAGAAACGTTCAACCACAGCATTATCCCAACAAGCTCCAACATCACCCATGCTGGCTCGCATTCCATAACTAGCCAACAATTTACGATAGCCTTTACTGGTGTACTGAGAACCACGGTCGCTGTGGAATACCAATCCTTTACCCGGTTGCCTCACGTTGTAGGCCTTTATCAAGGCCTTGCATACTAGCTCTTTAGTCATCCGGTTATCTACATGCCAGCCCACTATATGCCTAGAATATAAGTCCATAACGATGGCTAGATACATCCAACCTTCACCTGTCTTCAAGTAGGTCACATCGCCAGCCCAGACTTCATTTGGCGCGACAGGGTTGAAGCACTGGTTAAGCAGATTGTCAGCTACGGCATCGCTGTGTTTACGTACCGTGGTAACCTTATAGGCTATCCTCTGGGTAACCACTAGGCCTAACTTATTCATCAGACTACGGACGCGGTAACGACCTATTTGAAAGCCTTCTTCACGGAGTTTTTTCATCATTTCCCGGCTACCGAGGCTTTCTCGACTCTTCTTGAACAACTGCTTCATGCGGCGATACAAATGAAGCTCATCAACGCTGACAATTTCCACTGCCCGCTTGAGCCAAGCATAGAAGGCGCTTGTGCTTACCTGCATCACTGAGCAGAGTTTAATAACCGGGTAGTTGGCTTTTGCGTCCTTGATAAAAGCAAACTTTATTTCATTTCTTTCGCGAAGAAGGCACTGGCCTTTTTTAAAATCTCTTTCTCCATGCGTAGTTCTTTGATTTCTTTGCGAAGGCGCTTCAATTCAGCACGTTCATCTTCAGCTAACGCTGTTCCTGTTGCTAGCTGGTCAACCTTGTCCTTCCAGCGATAGAGCAAATTAGAGTTAACCCCCAGTGACTTCGAAGCTTCTGGGACGCTATACCCTTGTTCATTCACCAAAGCCACGGCTTCTTCCTTGAACTCTTTTGGATACTGTTTATATTGTCGTTTCTGATTCATACTGACACCTTAATATTGGATTTAAATTATCTCTTATTAAAGTGTCCGGTACTATTAGACCACTACATAATGCTTACGGCAGGATATTCATTGTATACTGTACTTACAGCGACAAAAAGTGGTTGAATACTAGGCGGTAGAAGTGAGTCTACATAATTTAGAAAAAATTAGTGAACCAAGCAAACAGGACGTTATTCTTGAAGAAGATCAGAATAAATTCCTAGTGCGTGGCAAGATTTTCTTGGTAATTGTGTTTTTTTTGGCATTAACGTTTCTCTTATATTTTTTAGCAAAAGAGAATAGAGCTTTACAGGTAAGTAACGATGAATTGAGATACTCAATCGTAGAAAAAGGTATTTTTAGCAAAAAAGTTGTTGCTCAAGGTGAAGTACGATCGCGTGTAGAAAGAGGCGTCTATAGTTTAGTAAATGGTGTTATTGAGATAAATGTTGAGATTGGCGATGCAGTAAAAAAAGATGAATTAATCGCAACAATTAAGAGTCCAGAGCTTTTAAATAAGCTTATGATTGAGGAATCGGAGCTTGAGAAATTATATTTGGAATTAGACGGGATCAAGATTCTAAAAAATAAGCAAGTCTCCTCAGCTAAACAAGCAGCTGAGGTATCCTATGCAAATATGGAGCTTTCTGAAAAGATCTTGGAGAGGTTCCACAAAGCTTTTAATGTAAATGTAATTAGCCAAATTGAATTTGATAAAGTTAGAACCGAGCTTAAGAAGGCAAAAATTGAATATAAATATTCTATAAGCGAAATAGATTCTATCAGCGAAAACTTCCAACAAAGAAAGAAAATAAAACAACAAGAAATTGAAAGACAGAAATATCTTATCAATGAGCTAAAAAGGAAAGAAGAGAAATTATTTATAAAATCACCAGTGAGTGGTCTTGTTTCTGGACTTCATGTAGCTCAGCAATCAAATTTAGTTCCTAATCAAAAAGTCTTGAGCATAATCGACTTGGACTCTGTTGACGTTGTGTTAGAAATTCCACAATTGAATATTTCACAAGTGCATACAGGACAAACAGTTGTTTTAGAAGATAAAAATGTATCATATACTGCTAAAGTGAAAAACATTTCGCCCGAGGTCGTGAATCAATATATATCTGTTTCGTTAACATTAGACGATCTAAATCAAAAAAAACATTTGAGGCAAGGGCAAAAGTTATTGGGAACAATTACATTAAACCAGACTCCAAATGCTTTGTTTATTGAAAAGGGTTCATATTTTAATGATGTTTCCAGAAATAACATTTTTGTTGTAGAAAATGATTATGGTATCAAGCGTAATATCGTAACTGGCCAATTCGATTTAAATAAAGTAGAGATACTTGACGGTTTAGAAGAAGGAGAAAAAGTGATAATCTCAAGTTTTGAAAAAGCCGAAATGGTTAGCGAGTTCAAAATTTCATACTAAAAAAGAGCACAAATGATTGAATTAACGGGTATCAAAAAGTTTTATAAGACAGGAAATGTAATTACCAATGCATTAAATGAAATTGATCTAGCGATTGATAAAGGTAGTTTTACATCAATAATTGGTCAATCAGGTTCAGGGAAAACGACTCTATTAAACATTATTGGTTTATTAGAAAGTGCTGACAGTGGTGAATATATTTTCAATGGTAAACAAATGAATTCACTAAACGATAGAGAGAAAAGTTCTGTCAGAAATAAAAATATTGGCATGATATTTCAGAATTACAATTTATTGCCAGAACTTACAATATACGAAAATGTAGTTTTACCCATGACATTTTCAGATTTTCCGAAAGACGAAAGGCAAAAACGAGCGAAGGAAGCACTAGAAATAGTGGGTCTTTATACAAGAAAAGAGCATAGACCTTTTCAACTATCAGGAGGACAGCAACAACGCGTTTCTATTGCTCGTGCTATTGCAAGCACACCAGATGTCTTAGTTGCCGATGAGCCAACTGGAAATCTAGATTCCAAGATGTCTGAACAGATTATGGAAATAATTCAATCAATTAATGAAAATGGAACGACTGTAATTATGGTAACCCATAATGATACGCATGCAGACTTAGCACAGAATAAAATTCATATATTGGATGGTGAGATCCAGGAAATTATTCGAAAATAATTATGTACAGAAAGGAAGCTATACAACATCGAACGCAGAAGGTTCTAGGAGGCGTTATTATGGCACCTAGCCCTAGACATAGACTCCTTTTTTCTGTTTTTTTATTATTGTTCATTTTTTTATTCGCCTCTCTGTTCGGAGTTGTTCATCAAAGAAAGAAGTTAATTGAATTACGATTATGCGACGCTAAATGTGTGATAGTAAACGATCAATTACCAGATAGTGTTTACTTTAAAGTTTCCAGTAACGTTGATTTGAGTTTTGCATCAAGCATAGTTGTTATTACCAACAATGAAATAGAGAAAAGTGTTCTATTTAACATATCAGATTGGGTAACTAATTGTAGTGAAAAATCCAAATCTTGCATCGTCAGGATTACTTCTGACACAAATAAAATTGATGCATCGTATTTAAAATTTCTTATGTCCACGCAATCTGGATATGCTGTTGGCGAGAAAAAAAGGTTAATTGAATGGATTTTTTCTCGCAAGACATAAAAAAACTACCCGTAATTCTTCAATCAGAAACAACTGAATGTGGCCTAGCTTGCATTGCTATGGTTGCTTCATATCATGGTTATAAAACAGACGTTTTTTCATTAAGAGAGAAATTTTCAATTTCCATGCGTGGTGTTAAACTAAAAGGTATAGTGGAAATTTTGGATAAATTGGGACTAACAGGAAGACCTGTTTCACTTGATATGGATGGTCTTGAACATTTATCTTTACCCGCAATATTACATTGGGAATTTTCACACTTTGTGGTTTTGAAATCAGTCACTAGATCACACGTGATTGTCCATGATCCTGCACGCGGGATATGTAAAGTTCCATTGAAAGAAGTATCTAAAAAATTTACTGGTGTTGCTATAGAAGTGACTGCATCTGGCGGGTTTTCTGGGGATGATATTAGGACAGATTTTGGTTTGAAAAATCTGCTCTCACCCATAAAAGGACTTAAAGCAAGCATATTATATTTAGCAGCATTGGCCTTGATGCTTCAATTTCTTGTGATTTTGGGACCGTTATACATTCAATTTGTTGTAGATGAGGCAATAGCCCTTAAAGATAAAAATTTACTTAATATCCTAGCTCTTGCATTTGGAGGGTTACTTTTATTTGAAGTTTCTATAGCACTGTTTAGATCTCTTTTGCTAATTAGGATAGGAACAACTCTAAGCCACGATCTAATTTCGCGCTTATTCCACCATTTATTATTTTTACCTATGGAATATTTTTCAAAGCGCCATGTAGGAGATATTGGGTCAAGGTTTAGATCAATAGTGTCTATACAGAAAACTATAACTGGTTCATTTGTTGAGTCAATTATTGATGGTGTAATGTCAGTCATCACATTCATGATGATGTTAATGTACAGTGTGAAGCTGGCCTTGATTTCGCTCGCTGCTGTTATTCTTTATGTCATATTACGTATTGTTGCGTACAATAAATTATGGGTAGCAACAGAAGAGAGAATAATTGCTGACGCAAATGAAGAAACGAATTTTTTAGAATCATTGCGAATTATTGAGACTATTAAGCTTTTCAATAAACAAAAGAAACGATTTGCTCATTGGGAAAGTTTACTTGTTGAAAAATTTAATAAAAGTATTATTTTGGAAAGGCTTTATGTCTATTTTAAAACTGGAAGTAAGGGTATTATCGGATTTGAAGACATCCTAATAGTTTGGCTTGGTGCCTTAATGGTAATCAATGAGGAATTTAGTATTGGAATGCTATATGCATTTTTAGCATATAAGCTTCAATTCAGTAATAGAGGTATAGCACTTACGGAAAAGTTATTAGAGTTTAGAATGTTAAAATTACATGTTGATCGTGTTTCAGATATTGTTCTCTCTGAAACAGAAGAGCCTTTTGATCAAAATGTTAAGAGTCTTTCTGGACAGCCTGACCTGAAGGTTAATAATCTTTCATTTAGATATTCAGACTTAGATGACTATGTATTTAAAGATTTAAACTTTCAGGCTCAGTACGGTGAGAAGATTGTAGTTATAGGTAAATCTGGTATTGGGAAAACTACTTTCCTAAAAATATTACTTGGGTTATTGCACCAAACCTCTGGTACTGTTTTGATCGATGGTAAAACAATAGATGAGATTGGACATAGCAACTACCGAACGCAGGTGTCAGCAGTCATGCAGAGTGATACATTAATATCTGGAAGTATAGCTGATAACATATGCCTTTATGATGATGATCCAGATTATACATGGATGAGAGAATGTGCGTACATTGCACGAATAGCCGATGATATTGAAGATATGTCTATGGGTTATGAGACTCTTATAGGTGACATGGGAAGCGCTCTTTCGGGAGGGCAGAAGCAACGAATTATTCTGGCTAGAGCACTTTATGCTAAACCTAAAATATTATTTTTAGATGAGGCAACAAGCCATTTGGATATAATTCTTGAAAAGCATTTAAATGATGCTTTGGATGAGTTAAAAATCACAAGAATTTCTGTCTCGCATAGACCCGAAACAATTAAATATGCTGACAGAATATTTGACCTTTCAAAAGGTCTGTTTTTCGAGTGACAGGATGTCTGATCCTGCCCCATAATAGTGGACACCTCATTAAGTGTGAAACCATACTTAAACCCAGAGGTGAATATGAAAAAGAAATCCAACTCTCGTCTCAGACGGCCAGTAGAGTTCAAACGTGAAGCACTGGCTTTGGCTGATCAATGTGTGCCAGAAGCAGCGAGCATTCTTGGTCTGAACGCTAACCAACTCTACAGTTGGCGTAGAGCCCGACAGCGAAAAGAAGCTGAGTCTGAATTGGCTCGTGATAAAGATGCTGAAATCGCGCGGCTCAAGCGTGAGTTAGCCGTCAAGGATTGACCTATCCCCCAAAAATAGAACCATGCTCTTGATGAGATTTCCAGTTAATCTAACGGTATGGAGATCTCAATATGAAGAAACGTTACACCGAAGAACAAATGATCAAGGCCATCAACGAGCAAGAGGCAGGAGTCAAAGTAGATGACATCTGCCGTGATCTGAATATATCCAATGGGACATTCTACAACTGGCGAAGTAAATATGCCGGTCTAAAGGTCAACGAGGCTAAGCGGCTTCGACAACTCGAGGCTGAGAACAACAAACTCAAAAAGCTTTTAGCCGAGAAGCTGTTGGAAAATGAAACCATGAAGGATGTTCTGTCAAAAAAGTGGTAAAGCCCGCAGGTCGCAAGCAGATCGCCGATACCATGGTCCAAGAACATCAGCTTAGCGAAAGAACAGCCTGTCAACTTGCGGGGATTAGTCGGACTGCTTATCGTTATAAGGCTAAACGGCGTGATGATGAGCGATTGAGAGTGCGCTTAAAGGAGCTAGCGGTAAAGCAGTCGGCCTACGGCTATCTACTGCTCCATGGCATGCTTAAAGCCGAAGGATTGGTGGTTAACAAGAAGCGTACCTATCGAATTTATATCGAGGAAGGGCTTCAAGTACGCACTAAGACGCGGAAGAAGCTCCAGAGGCCTCGACAACCAATGGAAGTACCTCTTGGGGTTAATCAGCGTTGGTCAATGGATTTTGTCTCTGACCAGTTGAGCAATGGTCACCGTTTTCGGGCACTGAACATAGTTGACGATTTCTCTCGAGAGATGATTGGTCAGCTAGTCTCATTATCAATCAGTGGCAGACAGGTTGCTAGGTTTCTCGATCAACTGTGTCAAGCGCGAGGCCGGCCTAATAAGATTGTTTGTGACAACGGCACTGAATTTACTAGCAAAGCAATGTTCTTTTGGAGTCAAGAATCAGGTGTAGGTCTTGGTTTTATCCAACCAGGGAAGCCAACTCAGAACGCTTTTGTGGAAAGTTTGAATGGCAAATTTCGAAACGAATGCCGAGGCAAACCTGCCGCATTGCGCTGTGATAATGACCCTGAATATCTGAGCCAGATGCTGGTGGACTGGGCGAGTAGGTACCACATAACCTTGCTTTACATTCAGCCAGGAAAACCAACACAAAACGCTTATATCGAACGATTTAATCGTACCGCTCGACATGAACGGCTGGACATGCATCAGTTTGACAGCATAGCCCATGCACAGTTATTGGCCACACATTGGCTTTGGCACTACAATAACGAGCGGCCCAATATGGCGATTGGCGGAATACCTCCAAGAAAACTGTTACAGGCCGCTTAACCCTTTACTGAAAAAGACGGTTATTAATGGGGGGATTACCGCTTAATTGAGTGTCCGATATTACTGGGCAGGATCATTAAAAAGTAATAAGGCATTGATGATACTTACTCTTAATATTATTAAGCACTTTTGATACAGGAGAAGACATGGACATAATTGGATTAAATAACAAAAAAGACCTCATTAGAAACAGAACAGTATTTCATGACCATTTAACAGATAGGGAAGAGATTAATTGGGACTTAATGATGTCCTTGATTGATTCACACCCGAAATCACTATGGAATTGGAATGGTGAAATACGTTGGCTAGGGCTAAACGATTTCCATAAAAGAGATTTGTCTCCAGATATTACAAAAAATATAGTCGCTGAAATGGAAGAAATATTTGTCAAAAATTCTCCAAAAAAGAAGCAACATGAGATGTGCCCTCAGCAAATATCAAATATAGCATTCGTTGGAATAGGTCCTCATTCAGGAAGCTTTTCAAGACATAAAGATATGATGGATGTCCTTCTCTACCAAGCAATTGGCAAAGTGCCAATAACTATTGGTAAAAATGAAGAGCCTAGCGAAAAAGATCTTCAAATAACATTAAATCCTGGTGACTACGTCTGGATACCTAGAGGATGGTGGCACAAATTAAACCCGATCAATTCGCGAGTAACATTTTCTTTCGGCGTAGAGGGGGACTTTGATCCTGCAACATATGTCTAATTTAACAATTCATAATTAGATATATGTCTTTCTGGGCAATGTGTTCATTACCCCTATACCGCTGTCAGTTTTTAGAATCTAAATGAGTCTATAAATTTGCAGTAATTAACCTCTACCGCAATATTGTAGGTGTTAGAAATATGAGAGTATATCCGGTAAATTTGTAAGCATTAACACCTTAATGCTGTGCTCAAAAAAGCTATTCAGCGATTAGTTTAAATAATTCCTACTAGCGCTAGCGATACAGAACTGTATCCCGTCAACACTAGTTGGAGTAAATTGGTCAATTGATTAAGAGAGGGTTTTGGTTCATCGTTTACTCGAAGAGGAAATGATGATGACTAGAAAATCCAGAGCTGAAAAAACTGTGCGTGACATTCGTCGTGCCACCCGCAAGCGTTATTCGTCCGAAGAAAAAATCCGCATTGTACTTGAAGGATTACGCGGTGAGGAAAGTGTCGCGAGCTAAGGTCAAATCTGGTGTATGGGCATCAAGCAGCATCCTGTGATTGATCTTGTTCTACACGTATACCGTCCTTGAATTTTACTCCCTGAACGACATCAGCTAATAAGCGGTAACCTCTCAGTCGTCTCCACTTACTGTCAGCCGTTGTCATTAATTTATAGGTCATGGCCAAGGTCGTTTTGCGACTGCCACAACTCTTCGATTTTGTTGTTCTCAAGCGCACGGTAGCAAATGCTGATTCAATCGGATTCGTCGTTCGAATATGCTGCCAGTGCTCTGCTGGAAAATCATAAAACGCAAGCATGCTCGTTTTGTCTTTGGCTAAACAGTCCATAGCGCCTGGGTACTTTGCCTCAAAGCGTGTGAGGGTTAAATCAAAGGCTTTATATGCATCCTCTCGTGTCTCAGCTTGCCAGATATCATGCAAAGCTTCTTTGATCTTCGGCTGCACTGACTTCGGTACTTTGTTCAGGACATTGGCTGTTTTATGTACCCAACATCTCTGAGTAGCCGTTTGTGGCCACTTCTTTGCCAGAGCTTTCCAGAAGCCTAACGCACCATCTCCTATGGCTAGCTTTGGTGGTATCGTCAAGCCTTGAGCCTCAAGCTGTGACAGAACGTCAAACCAGCTTGCCTCTGACTCTCGATAGCCATCAACTACAGCCAGCACTTCCTTGCGGCCTCTGTCATCAGAGCCAATGATGACCAACAAACACAGCTTATCGTCCATGCGGACGTTGCTGTAAATACCATCTGCCCAAATATAAACATAACGACGTTTGCTCAAATCACGCTTGCGCCATTGGTCGTAATCAGACTCCCATTGCTGCTTCAAACGACTCACCGTATTGGCTGACAAGCCTTTAACATTTTCACCCAACAATGCAGCCAGTGCAGGTTGCATCTCTCCTGTTGAGATACCTTTCAAATACAGCCAAGGAATAAACTCCTCAACCGTTTTGGTCCGTTTTAAGTAAGGTGGAATCAGCTTGCTATTGAACCTAATCCCACAACCCGAACGATCTCTGACTTTTGGCACTTTAACGGCAATGTCGCCAACGCCTGTTTGTATGCGTCGTTCCGGCAAATGACCATTACGAACAACGGTCTGGTTACCATCAACCAAATGCTCTGAATACTGAGTAAGCAAGTCTGCCAACTCAGACTCTATTGCTTTGGCTAACAACTGCTGAGCGCCTTGCTTGAGTAATGCATTCAATGGATCTTGTTCTGGTTTGTTGAGCGAAATAATCTTACTATCAGTCATATGCGGTTTACCTCGTTGGTTGTTGATCTGCCAAGATCAATCAACAGGGTAACACCGCATCTTATTAACCTCATACAACAGAAATCACCATAGCTCAAGTGTCGCTGAACTCTGCCGAAAAGAGGGGATCAATGCAAACATCTACTACCGTTGGTCCAAGGACTTCCTGGAAGCCGGCAAGAAGCGTTTGTCAGGGGATACGGTGCGCGAAGCGACGAGTGATGAGGTCAATGATCTACGTCGGCAATCAGCTGAGTTGAAGGAAACACTGGCTGAGGTGGTGATGGAAAACCGTGTGCTCAAAAAAAGCGTGCTCGGCAATGGGGAGGGCGGTATATGAGATACTCCTCTTCTGAAAAATACGAGATCATTTGTAATCTGTCTTAAAGTGCGCAAAAAATCTGTCAATAGGCAAAATATACTAGATAGACGCACAGTATATTTTTGTGCATATATCTAATAGGTTTCAGCATATACCCGTTAAAGAAAGGCCAACATATAATTACAATAGCTTGCCACTTTATGCTGTTAATACAATTGCCCTGTTTACACCATGAAGGTACAACTAACAGCAATAAATATTCTGTACGTATAATTATGTATAAGGAGCTAAGAATAAAGGTCAATAGATAGTTAGATTATTTGGTACAGGAAACATTTGATCATAATGGTTTTTCCACCGCAACGCGACAATGTTGAGTTTAATGTTCTCCCCCTGACGGTGTAATACCTTTTCCTTTTCTGCAGTGCAGATAACGAATTAATTGAACCCTGCTTCAATAAATGGTTCTTCTAATTCGATGAATCTGTGGTCTAAATTTGAGCGAGGGCGGGCTTCACGTAATGTAATATGTTCCTCAGCAAAAATTTGCCGCTCAATAATATCTTTTCTCGTCATTAAAAGATGAGCACAATAAAGAGACTTGAACCTTAGTCTTTCAAGGAGAAGTAACATTTCTTTCCAATGAGGACGAAGGTACCTGTGTCGACAGGCTCCGGGAAAAGCTTTTAGTGCATACTGATAAAACAGTACAAAAAGCTCCTCTTGATCATTCAAATATGCCTCATGCATAAGCATTAAAATAGCCATAAAACCATGAACGTCACCCCGCTGGAAAAGCAATTCGACGTCATCTTTAAATGGCAGGGATGCTGGATGTCGGATGTTATTTATGTAAACATCGGAGAATTTCCAAATACCGATGACACTATAATGAGTTAAGTGTCTTTGAAACAGTTCCTCGAGATATTTTTTATTAACATCGGGGTCTAGAAGATTGAAAATAGGCCAGTGATAAACTGTCGAACTTCCCGGTATCTTTGACTCCATCTTAGCAACAGTCTGCTCTGTCGCCACCTGATTTCCTTTTGTCCAACGAGCGATAGTTCCCGTACGCTCATTTTCACCGTGATATAAAACTTCAACATCTACTTGTCCTCCATTAAAAGCTTGCAGAATGCTTCCAATCCAGACTTTTGTACGCAATATTCCTTCAGGTGACTGTCTCGATGCTCGAGGAAATTTTTGACCAGTAAATTTTC
>Ga0206677_10004391_pt1 | contig 11541 bp, 8 predicted proteins | sample M130m12015metaG_FD_155475 | JGI IMG/M metagenome (GOLD analysis project Ga0206677, IMG submission 155475) | Ammonia-oxidizing marine archaeal communities from Monterey Bay, California, United States - M1 30m 12015 | ecosystem: Environmental > Aquatic > Marine > Intertidal zone | place: USA... | reverse complement strand
AAATCAGCAGCGTCAGGCTGAGTAGTCGTAAACTCCCACTCCTGATCTAGCACCAGTTCGTTAAAATAATCGATCAGCACCGGAGCCGAAGCCAAGCCCCTAGCGATGCCTTTACTATCAATATGAATGACAAGCGCGTTGAATTTATTTTTTACCAGGATATCTTTAGGAATCTTAAAACGTTGTTCTTCACCCAAAGGAATTCCGTCAGACTTAATGATAATTTTGCCATTCAAGAAGACCTCAAATTTTCCTGGGAGGTCAGCCATTGCGATAACCGTAGAGCTACGCCAAAGATCCCGCTCGTCCCCGGCGGAGGTCACAAGGCGATCGGGGACCTGAAGAAAACAACGCGCCCATAGTTGCTTGGAAATCTCGGGAGTTCTGGTAGGAATCTTAGTTCGGGCCCATCGAGCACCTCTGACATCCACGATCGCCAATAGAATACAGCAAGCTACGAAAAAGGACCGGACAACCATTGCGCTATCATCACGATGGAGGACAGAGAGAGAAGAAAATTCCTCAAAGCTTTAATCGCAATAAGCCATTCTCCGACAACTCTACCCTATTTATTTAATTCCACATAAAGAGTCCGAGACAAATCTCCACCCTGATCTTCAAATAACTCAACGACCCTTTCATTTAGCTTAATGAAGCATAAGCCCTCTTTACAGTAGATTCGCCCATCCAATGATTTTGATCGCGCAACTCCTATCGTAGCCGCCCTTATTCCCTCTCTTAAATTCTGCTTAGAATCAGATGAAGAATACTCTGGAATCTGGTGAGTGTGAAAATTGACTACCCCGGATACCGAAACTTCGAACTCAGCTGTTTCTAGAACCTCAGAAAAAATAGGATCCGGGCATTCTTTCTCATGGGTGTGCCATGACTCGCGGACATTTTTGAGAAAGCCTGCTTCCTCTTCACCGATTGGGCAACTCACCAACTCATGGCCTCGAATGAGCGTCTGAATCTTGTTATATTCTTTTTGAGCAGTCGAATGCCCACAAGAACTGAAGGAGACAAGGGCACAACATCCCAGGCTAATAGCCGCCTTCCAGCTTACCCTTTCTTCTCTTTTCATTGTCACGTCTTATATACACCAGGAAGAATATACACCATGAAGAATGCACTAAATCATCTTCAGCACAAAGCACTATTCAGCACGAAGCATTTCAGCAATCTTAGGCCGGTTCTCTTGAAGTAAACCGTAATCCAGTTTGAATCCCACAGGAGCTAGAAGTCCTTCTAAAAATTCATAAACTGGCCTTACCTCCTCAAAGGAACTAGAGACACTGTCCAGAGCTGAAGCGCCGTCATTCGTCTTCACCGTCTTATCTGCCCCTTTTTCTAAAAGAGCCTTCACAAGTTCGACACGGCCGAAAAATGAAGCGACATGCAGAGCCGTCGCGCCATCATCCTTCTTCACCTCGATATCCGCACCATTTTCAATGAGCAGTAGGGCGATCTCAGTCCGATCAAAAACCGCGGCTACTTGCAAGGCCGTGCTTCCGTCTTCGTTAACGGCCTGATTTAAGTTCATTCCCTCTGCGAGGTATTTCTTAACTTCTTCTTTGTTTCCTAGAACCACTGCATTCCCGACCAGCTCCGCTTTTATAGCATTGGAAGAAGCATCGCCCCCTGACTCTTGAAGCATCTTAGCGATCTTGGGCCGGTTCTTCTTGAGTAGATCGTAATCAATTTCGAATCCAGCAGGAGCAAGCGCCCCTTCAATCATCTTATAAAATGGCATTAACTCGTCAAAGGGCATCATCACTGTAGAAAGAGCCGTCGAGCCATCATTTGTTCGTGCGCTGGTGTTTACCCCCTTATCTAACAAGGCCCGCACAATTTCCAAACGACCGTAAAAAGCGGCAGCATGAAGAGCGGTCGATCCATTATCAATTTTCACCTCCAAGTCTGCGCCAGATTCGATCAAAAGAAGCGAGATCTCGGTATGATCAAAAGTTACCGCCATCACCAGTGCCGTGCTCCCATCTTCGGAAACTGCTCGATTCAAGTCAGATCCCGCTTCGATGTATGCTCTGACGACCTCAAAATCCCCTTCTACAACAGCCTCTTCGAGACTTTTTGCAGGTTTTTTTTCTAACGAATCTTCTGATCTTTTTTCTAGATTAATCGAGGGCACCTCCTCGTTAAGTGAAGTCGTAGCATCTCCTCGTTCTGCTGTAGAATTATCGGGATCCCCGCAGCTTACTTGGAAAACGCAGAAAGCTAATAATAACAAAATCTTTGCTTGGATTGGTCTTTTCATTGGTTCACTTAAATTGGGACGAAATCGGCGCTGATTCTACAGGCCAACGATGTTAATTCGTCTTCTCTTAGTAAGATCGTCGTCGAAATAGAAAACCGAAATTTTTAATGATTTTCTAGGAGCTCTGTCTACCGAATGATACAAGTATTCAACTCTCAAATTCTTTATTACCAATAATGAAACTTCTAAAATTAATCAGCCTCATCATCTTAACCTTATCATCACTCTGCGAGGCACTTGATGAATTGGGAGTAGTTGAAATCATCGTCAAATCCCATCATGGATTAATTCTATTCGGTGTTGTCCAATCAATTTCCGCATTTCAAGAATTCATTGAAAAATCGAAGGAAATCAGAAGCTAAAATGAGTATTAGGATGTGCTTAGCTCAATTAAAAAAGCGCACTGATTTCTCATTTAGATTCGCCTTTGCTGCAGCTATACGAAAATCCATTTACGCGTTCCTAAGTAACCAGGTTCAGTCAAAACAGTGGGCTTCGAGGGATCGAGCTGGGATCTTTGAAAGGCTGGGCATCAAACCAAAAAAATATCCAAGTTATCTTGCTGTTAAAAAAATAAGCATCCTCCCTAGTCTTTACTTATTTTCGCATTAAAGGGCGCAATTCTTTTGGAAACCACTTGTGCAAGTTCTTTCAAATCAATCTTTCCCAAGCCCTCAACCCTCTGATCCTCGAGCTTCGAAAGGTCATATTCATAAAGAGTTTGAAGCCACAATAATGCTCCTAGCTCTGAAACAAGCTCCCCCGAGTGACCAAGTTCGTCATTAAATAATTGTCGCTTCTTTCTCTTACTCTCGGCCCTTGTTTTTCGATTTGGATCCAAGATATACTTCACTCCAGATAATTTCTGATTCCGTAGTCGATCAATGAGTTCGTATGCTCCAAGGGCATATGGGCAAAATAAAACCCTATTTTTCGGATACTTCTCTCGCAAAGCTGCAATCAAAGTTTCGTTAAATTTGGTGACTTTTTTTTGCGCCATCTTTGATGCCGACTGTTCCACCTCATGAGGCTGCTTTGCCCAAGGAAGCGCGACCATAAATGTGACCTCTGAGTTTTGGGCAATCGCAAAGTCAAACCAACGACTGTAATGTTCTATCGAGCTATCCTGCGGTGAGTAGTAAGTCATTACTAGAAGATCAATTTTCTTAGTCTCTAGAATTTTCTTTGCTTGCTCACGTTTCTTTTTCGCAGCCCACAGGCCACCCGGAGAGCCGTTTGCACCACCACTAAAAACCGAATATTGGGCATGGCCCTTGATATCGCTTGGGATCATTTTCGCTAATTTCCATACACTCGGCTGAAAAAAACTATGGCCCATATATAGTCCATGATACCCCTTGATTTCGCCCTCTTTCAGAATGGCGTTGCTTGGGGGATTTTGAGCCTTAGGCGGCTTGATCACCTCTTCCCGTATTTGAGGCTCTTCTTCACCCCTCTGCTGGGCCCTAAAGGCCCTTGCTTCAATGAGCGTCAGAACTCCGTTTTTATTAGTATCGGCCTCAGGGAATTCTTTGAGCGCTTGTCTAAGCCGCTCATTATTTTTTGAAGAAATTTCCCCCTTTAAAGGAGAAGCCAAAAGGCTGGGCGCCAGCAGAAGGGAGAATAAAAATACGCAAATTTTAGGAGCGCTCCAAATCCAGTTTCCCCTATCAATTAAAAGCTGGTCACTTGAAACATTAATTGGCTGCTCTTGAGAGTAAAATGTCATGGCAATATTTAATAAACTTCCTCGTCGGGCAAATGTTACGAAAAAAACCAACAAAACCACCCCATTAAATCGCTGGTGACGCGTATCGCGCTTCCGATGGTGCTAATTATTTAAATTCTTACCACTTTTGGCTGTGACTCCAAGAAACGTGACCCAACTCAATTTCCCCGACCCCATCTCCAAAAGAATCTTAATCGAAGGCGTCAAAGTCATGAGCGGCTGCCGAAAGCTTATCCCCTCGTTGGAAAATTTATTCGATGATAATGATAGGCTCTAAAAGCACTGGAAAGAGGAGACTGAATAGGAGGTTGGACTAGCCAAGCCTAACTTGTGTTGATTAGGTTCCGGCGTGAATTCTAGGAACCAACTACCCTACTACGGGTGGATGATAGTCGCTCTCGCAGCGCTAGCCATGGTCGCGACCTTGCCTGGCCGAACCGTCGGTTTAGGGCTAATCACAGAATCTTTGATTTCCGAGTTTGGCATGACACGTACTGAATACGCGAAATTCAATATGATTGCCACCTTACTGGGCACGGCTGGTGCCTTAATCGCTGGGCCGCTTACCGATCGTTTTGGCATACGTGTCACCCTCTCAGGAACATTGATCTTATTAGGCTGCTTGGTCATGACCATGAGCCAGTGGGTGACGGCGGCTACCGTAATGGCCTTTTTAATTCTGACGCGTACGGTTGGGCAAAGTGCGCTATCGACTATCAGCGTCACCAGCGTTGGTAAATGGTTCACGACTCGCTTGGCAATTGCGATGGGTGTCTTCTCTGTAATCGTGGCTATCGGTTTCAGTGTGGCAATCGTGGGTGCCCAGACACAAATTGCGATCGTTGGCTGGCGCAAAGTATGGATGACAATAGGCCTATCAGTCCTCATATTAGGTTTACTGTGTGTCGCGTTGGCGAGACGAGGAGAATCGTCTCACCACGCCAGCGAAGAGCTCGGAAACGGGACCGTTCTTACCTTACGAGAAGCTCTTCTTACACCGTGCTTCTGGGTTTTTGCGATTGGAATGGCTTTATATGGCGGTTTGATCGCAAGTGTGAGTTTGTTTAATGAATCAATCTTGCAAGAATTAGGCTTTGGCCAAGAGACATTCCGTTATGCCATGGCAGGACTTATGAGTGCTGGCTTATTGGGCAACATGATAGCAGCATGGTCGGCGCGCCGAATCGGATTACCACGTGTGATGGCTGTCAGCCTTGCGATCTTAACCATTGTGATGCTCACGTACGACCGCTTGCAATCAGACTGGCAAGTCATCACGCATGCCGGTATTTTCGGCTTCTGTGGCGGCGTGTTTTCCGTGCTGTTCTTTACTGGCTTTGGTCAAGCCTTTGGGCATACCCACCTCGGCAAGATTCAGGGCTGCGCCCAAGCCTTGGCTGTCATTGCTTCAGCTTTAGGGCCTTGGTGGTTGGCCGATGTACAGCAGCGCCTCGGCAGCTACTTTTTCGCTATGACAAGCGTAGCGCCAGTGTTCGCCTTAGTCGCAATCTGCGCTTGGTTCACCAAGATACCCTCAAGGCAATCACTGTAATCGATCATCACTATTTATTAATCCAGCCTCTATAGGACCGATGATCTTCAGCTTGAGAAAATTACACGCTGAACCTCCTGAAATCGCCATTATCTTAGGCGCTAACAACATGGCATAGAGGGAAACAATAGAATTGATAGACGTCCGATCATTTGCAGACAAAACATGAATGACTTGGGTAAGTAGGCAGATCTCTGAACTTCTCGTAAATCTTTACGATTCCCGATCGAGTCACTTTTAGCTCGAAGCAGAGAAAGGAAAAGAGGGTTTTCACTCAGAGCTATACAAACCGCGTGTCGCAATATCTAGAATATCACAGACGTTTTTTTTGAGAGTTTTCCCAACTGATATTTCGTCGCCAATTCGAAGATACTCTCGGTCAATTTTGTAAGGAGGCCATGACGGTAAGCCTTCTCCGTTTGGATCCCCGGTTCTCGCAAATTGAACCCATTGATCAGCCATGAGTTTTGCAAGAGAATCATCTTTAGAATCAACATGAGTATTAAACACATATTTTAACTCTGCAGCATGAGGAGCCCAACCATTTTTAACGAATTCGTATTGGTAGGTGGGCGATTTCACCTTCCGCATCCCTTCCAATAGCTGCCGGGCTGGTTGCACAAACCAACTATCAGTAATATAATTTACTGCGGCTTTTTGAAGTTCTTCCTGGCTTTCACCTGGATACAACGCCAATACGGCATCTGTCTTATCCTGGTAAAATTCCTTAAGCTTGTCCGCAAATACCTTACGGTTTTTAGACTTTGCGAAATACCAAAAATAAGCACCTTCATTTTTGGTTGTTCCAATCATCGTTGGAACATCAGCCTGCTCACCTCTTGAAAAGATTTCTGCAGGATGAGCTGATAACAAACAGCCATCAATCGTTACTCGAGTTTTAAAATAGGACGACCTAGCTACAATTTCTTCCCCAGAGAGCTTTCGTAGATCTTTTATCGATAGCCCATCAGCATACTTAAGACCAATCTTCTCTGCACTCCCTACGGGGCCGACCGCGTCTTTGAGCCGAACGATATTAGGCTCAGCCAATTTATTGACGTATCCAAACATCCAAGGGCTCTGCATGATTGCCCGGGCAAAGAGCCCCTTCGCTAGAGGTGAAGAACATAGGGCGCTCACGCTAGTCCCCCCCGCTGACTCTCCAAAGATGGTCACGTTATTTGGATCACCACCAAAACCCTTAATATTTTTCTTAACCCAGTGTAGCGCTGTAATCTGGTCGAAGAGACCATAATTTCCCGACACCCCTTTAGGAGACTCAGCAGACAACTCAGGGTGCGCTAAAAAACCGAGGGCCCCTAAACGGTAATTCAAAGAAACAAGAACGACATTACGATTTGCAAACCCTTCACCATCTGAATACCCCTTATGTCCATACCCTTGATTAAGGCCACCTCCATGGATCCAAACCATGACCGGTAAATTAGCCTCAGGTTTTCCAGCTCGCTTCGTCCAAATATTCAAATACAGACAGTCCTCATTCAGTAAGATTGATTCATTATTCCTTAGTTTTTGTGGGGCTGCCGCGCTAAATTGATCAGATTTCCTGACCCCCTCCCACTTCTCAGGAGGTTTCGGCAAACGCCACCGAAGCTCTCCTACTGGAGGGGCAGCATAAGGAATTCCTCGAAAAACACGTAAGTGAGTTTTCTCGTCCAAGACGAGTCCTGAAACCTTTCCGTGTTCCACTTCCACGTGGAGTTGCTCCGAACCAAAGGACAAGCGAATGCTCGCTATTAGTAATGATGCCAATATAGTTTTCATTAGTTTTATTTCTATTGAGAGTGAATTGAAACAGCCTCCATTTTGTGCCGATCACAAATCAGCAAAGCCCAGTCATATCTCTAATGCACATATGATCCAAAGAATTCTTCCTGTTTTAAGAAATGCCAGGAAACTCTTGAGTGAAAAAATTTTATTATAAAACGAGAGGTAATCTATCTTTCATCCGTATTTTCAATCTAAGCCGTTACTCCCACCCAGCTTATAACATTCAATAAAAATTATAATCGATTTAAGACCCATGTAGTCGCCATTCTTCTTTAGAAGTATCATTTAAATCCATTAGGACCGTTCCTTCCAAACTACTCACCTAGCACAATCCTCGATGCCGTCCGGCCCACATACCACCACTACCGATAGCACGAAGGTCCGTTGTCTTAAACGCGAAGAATGGAAGCCAGGCTATATTACTTGGGAAATAACGAGTAATAACTCCAAAGCAATCGGACAGCCTTTCAGTTTCTCAATTTTCACTAAAGTGAAAGTTACCCAAAGCCGTGGAATCCATTCCAGAATTCGTGCTCATAAACGCGATTTTACGATGCAACGGTCCCAGACATTGTCTGTTCCTTTATCTCAACTCAAAGCATTACCTTACCAAGGAAAGTCTATCAAAATCGCGCTCGAAGCCATCCTTGAAGGCAGAGGAAAAACTAAACATAACCCGCAAATAATTCATCGTCTCGAGAAACCTTTTTTTCAACGTGCTCCACAAGTTAGAGATGCCGCCAATCTGATCGAGCCAAAAGACATCTTCAATTTTCGTAAAAATCTGGAAGTGATTCCCTTCCACAATCAAATATTTACTCTAGGGTTGAGCTTAATTGGTCTAGTAGTGGTGACCATTATCAACATTGTCGGGGTCCACGATCAATTTTGCATCGACGGGCAACAATATCTGATGTCCCGTACTGATGGTGATGGAGATCCGCAAAGCCCAGTCCTAGTGGCACTCGGAGCTAGCGGGGCCTTTGGCGCAGCAATCTGGATGCTCATAAAGGCGCAGTTACGAAGATACATGCATCTCGAAAAACGCCCTATTGCCGGTGGCCTTGTACCAGGACTGGTCTGCCGCGCCGGTGATTTATTCTATGGGAAATCGCGAATCGATCTTAAAAATATTAAGCTTCGAGTTGTGGCATGTAACCAGGAGAAAGGCCAACGCGTCGAGGGAGATGGATCAAACAGGCGGACTGTTTCCTTTTCAAACCCAGTCCAAGGATTATTGATTTACGAAAAACACATTGATCACATCACGGCAGGTGATTCAGTGGAGCGCTGGTTCCCAGAAGAAGTTTATTTTGACCGTATTTTTAATAACTTATTACCGCCGATGATGATAAGCTCGACCCATGGTTTAGATTTATATTGGGAAATCCAACTGATCCATAATGAACTCGTCGACCAGGAGCTAATCGGAAAAGTTCACAAACTAAAAATTCAGGATTTTCTTGAGCGCGAACAAAACATTCCCAAGCTGGAAATCGGACCGATTGGAACTCTGCCCCCCAAAAGGAAAAATTAGCACAAAGCAATTTCATGATGCACATCGTCTGTGCGAACTGAATTATAACGAGTCGAAGTGGGTCGTTTTTTGTGGCCTGAGTGGTTCTGGGAAAAGCACTTCAATTCAGTGGCTGCGGGACCGATATTCCGATATCGATTTTCTGGTAATTGACGAAATTCGGACCGTGCGCGAGCTACTAAAACTGGTGCTTCTTTCAAATAAGATGGGGAAAAAAAACGTCCTGATCGCCAGTCATGTTCCAGCATTTTTTCATAGACTAATACGGCCTCTGTTCTATCCGCAAGTGATCGTGAAAACAGACAGCGATCAGGGGCAGATCGAAAAATGGCTGACTGATCGGGGAATTCATTTCTCTTCGGAAACAGTAAAACGATTCAAGCGACGCTATGGCATTAACTATCTTGACCTTGGCCTAGTGATGAAAGAATTTCCAGGACTCAACTTTGATGATTCTTGGCACCGCTTCGAAAAGCAGTGCAAGGTAAAGCGCACTCCAGAGTGAAGGCAGAATTTAAGTCATGGATTCTGCACGAACAACCCTCCAGAGCTTTTATTATTCCTCGGTGACACGATAATAGCGAGTCGCAGCTCCCTTGATATCATCTCCCAGCTCAGTGAATTCTGTCAAATCTCCCTGAGAAGGATGACCATCGGTGAGTTCCAACCAATCATCTAGATTAGAGCTTGCCTCAATCCGATAGCTCCGATTAGCACGAGAAAACCACTTAATTGTGACGTTCCCATTTTCTTGGAGAACAATATCATTAATCTGCAAACCTTTTGCTCCTGGAGCTTCAAAACCCTCTGCGCTAGGTCCACCCAGAGCCTCCATCTCCTCATCCGATAGTTTTCCATCAAGGATTTGGATTGAGTTTACATACCATTCGCTTCGCTCATCAACGTCGTAAAAGAGAATAGTTTCAGGCTCCATAGCACGACGAACATGATCCTTATTTTGAGGTCTCCACTCATCTTGCAAAACACCATCAACCCACTTTGTGATGACTTTTTCGTCGGCAAGATCAACCGCGAATCCGATTCGGTGCCACTCATCAGGAGTAAATGTTCCATCCCCATTATAACCTCCACCACCTTGGCCCATATTACCTCCCTGCCAGAAGAATGTCGCATCGCCTGGGTTTTTCGTAGGAGATGCTTGGATGATGGCTGAAGCCCCTCCGCCGCCAACCCTCATGACGTCCATTAAAAGAGTATAACGATTCACATATCGCCCACCTCCATTCGGAGCAATGCCGTGAAGCAATTTGTAGCCTACGCGGCTCCCAAATGGCACATACATGACCTCCGCCGGCTCACCACCAATATCAGCAATCTCAAAACCCGTAGTAGTTCCAAATAATGTATCAGATTCCGAAACCTCATCATTGAAAAGTAGATCAGAACCAATCGTAGCACGCAGTCCATTCGAGAAATCCCATTGACCAGTCACCATTGGGGGCTTCTCTCCCAGGGAATTCGCAAAAGACCATTCACGTGTAAAACTTTGCCCGGAAGAATCTAGATACTCTAATACAAGCTCATTACGATCACTTTGCCTTGCTGGAGGTGGCTGATAATTAATAGTCGTGCGACCATTCCCACTACTTACCGTTGCCTGCCCAGTGATATCTACTCCATTAAAGCTCAATTTCACTGATTGTGTATTTACCGTTGTTTTATCGTCGCGCAGCAAAATAGTAATCGGTTCCTCTGGTGAGATGTCAGCAACGCCCGGCACCGGAGATACCTCAGCAATGTAGGCATGACTGTGATGGAGCGCGGTGCTTTCACGAAAAACAACAGTCGCACCATCAGAATTCACCAACTGGTTCTGCTGCGAAAACTCCAAACCCGAATTGCTATCTTGCGTCCAATAGACGAGGCGAATCGGGTAAACCCCAGCAACCGGGGCTGTAATATTAAACTGAAAATTCCAAGGAGTTGATTCGAAAGGGGGCGCATCGTCGGGACGGACAAAGGTCGCTAATTCCGTAGCAAAAAAATCGCGTGGATTAGTACCAGTTAAAACAACAAGTCCATTATCATTACTCGGTGCCGCATCAACCCGGTCCACAAAAACTTGGGCATCAAAGGTATGAGTTCCAGCTGATAGTTCTACAAACCCAGAGATCTCAGTGGTAAATAGAGAGTAATGATCGCCAGTGCCCGGGATACCGGGAAAATTAGCATCATCTTCAAAATTGGTAACAAAGGGGAAACCGTCAACATCGAAAGCCTCGAGAAAGTTGATAACATCCACATCAAAGCTGCCGTCAGGATTTTCTCCTTTCTTCGCTTCATCAGCTACAAGCTGTCCCTGGGACATAAGAGTTCCATTAAGCTGTTGGCTTGCACGTGCGAAAGAATTTGAAATTTCAGAAAACAAGGGAGCCTGTGCTGACACGACTCTGAATCCACGATTCTGACCCGCCTCAAGCGGTCCCGCAATTCCCGCTGGGATGACAACAGAATCCTTAGCAAGGAAGTTTAAATCTGTTCCTGCCCAAAAACGGAGCCCTGTGTCTAAGTTGAGCGTTGCGGTGTCTCCAAGGTTAGCAATCGCTGCGAGGTTCGTATTATCACCATTTCCTGCAGCAAAGTTTCCTCCGAATATACCAAACCCAGCCGCGTTTCCTCCACTCCAGTTATTCTGA
>Ga0206677_10004389_pt1 | contig 11550 bp, 14 predicted proteins | sample M130m12015metaG_FD_155475 | JGI IMG/M metagenome (GOLD analysis project Ga0206677, IMG submission 155475) | Ammonia-oxidizing marine archaeal communities from Monterey Bay, California, United States - M1 30m 12015 | ecosystem: Environmental > Aquatic > Marine > Intertidal zone | place: USA... | reverse complement strand
AATGCTTTTTTTTAAGGAATTATATGGCAATCAAAACATTTCATATCATTAAATCATATACAAAACACTATGGCCTCACTTATGCAACTTGCTAATCAACTTGAAGACCTTAAAAGACAACAGATTATGGTTGAAGAAGCTCTCAAGAAAGAAGAAGAGAAAATAAAAAAAGAGTCTAATCCTGATATTAACAGGTATGAAACTCTTGTTAACGAGATTGAATCAGAACTCCGTTCAGGAATTGTTGCATCAAAACATGACCCTCACTCTGAGACTAAACGTGCAGTTCAGTTGAAGATTCAGCCTTTCGTTCATTACATACTAAAAATTGTCAAAACACAGGACCTTAAAATACATGAATTAAATATTGAAGTAAAAAAACTCAAAGCTACTAAGGAATAAAAACAAAAAATCATCTCATATCTTTGCACATATTTTTTTTAGTATACATGTAAATGAATATGAAAACACTCATTAACTAAAAAAATTGAAATACTTTTTTTCAGAGTTGGAGTAGTGGCGTTCTACTGACAAGACTAGCGCATATCAAGGACAACTCAGGTAGTCCTCTCGGTAACTTGTAACTGGTGAGTTAACGTATATAGTAGTGGGGTATTGCTCCCCTTGATAAGGTATCGCTGGGCTGGGTATCATTATGATTTTCCATAAGACCTGCTACAACCCTGCTATATATATGACTGTCACTGGGTCTTCTCTTGTTGAATTGAGAGAAGTAAAACACCTGAACCTTTTTTATTTTTGATTTTCATAAAATTGAATTAATTTTTTATGAAAAACTTATATTAAATACAAAACAACACATCATATAATGAGTTCACTATCAGCAACAGCAACAAGAACACTACCAGAGTTTCTAGTAGCCCTACGACCTGCTATTACTAGCAGAGTAAAGGCCTACCACACGCTCTTTAGTCTTCCCTTAATTGCAGAGCAGTGGGAAGAGACGCTTCATAGAGCATTTGAGGATATAGGACAGAGTACGACTTGGAAACCTGATCGTAGTCATGCAGTAGGAGAAGACATGCGATTAGAAGGTATAGAAAATTCAAGAATTTCATGCAAATCAGGACAGTTTATAAATGACCGTTCGTTGAGTAAGACTTGTGTAAAATTCAATGGAAGTAGAAGTACAAGTTATCCTACTCTAGAAGAGAAAATAGCTCACTTTTGTGAGAGTCATGATGACTACTATTTCCTTTTGGCAAAAGATAAAAAGTTCAATAAAAAATATAAACTATTGGTATTTGAATCACCGATTTGTAGGGTGGATCAATTAACATGGACAGAATCAGCATCAGGAAAATCATGGAATGGAGAAGGAGAGTTCAAAGCTTGTATAGGTAAGTCAATGAGTGCTCAGTTATGGACAACACTACCATTGGATATGATACCTTATCAGTTTGAGATAGATTGTAGCGAGGAGTAAAAAATATTATTTAATTTAATTATAACTATAAATTTTTTTATATTTCGTCTAATCGTTGATTACATAACTCAACATAATCAGGATTAATTTCATAACCAATATAATTAATACCAATTTTTTTAGCAGCAACACATTCACTACCGGATCCAGCAAAAGGGACAACAAGCATATTTTCCTGATCTTTAATAATAGAGGCTTTGATTAGTTTCTCACATAAAGCTAATGGTTTTTGAGTTGGATGATTGACTCGTTCTTTAGTACCAGCTCTACCAGCCAAAGCAGGTACTTTAATAACGTCTCGTGGTAAAGCACCATTAGCATGTGCAGTATAAACAGTTTCTTTATCGCTTGTTTGAAAGCGACCTTTTGTAGCTCTTCGTTTTTTACCAGCAGATCCGTTAAGATAATCATCAGTATAAGGTTCTCTAACATCATCTCTATTAAAATTCGGTTTACTGTCTTTACTACAAACAAGAATACTTTCATGTGTCCTTTGCCAGTTGTTCAATTTTGGTGTTGTTTTATTAGTATAATGCCATATAACCCATCTAACATTTATATCAATCCTTACTCTAATGTAGGCGAGTATTTCACTAAATCCATAAATATATAGAGTGCCTTTAGGTTTGAGAATCCGAATAGATTCTTTAATCCATGTATCACACCAAGTAAGATAATCATCCATTTTCATTTTTTCAGATCCTTTACCAAAATCCTTGCCAATATTATATGGTGGATCACATATAATTGTATCAATAGAATTATCCGGTAATTTTTTCATTCCAGTGACACAATCTTCATTAATAATTAATTGATGTTTTTTTGATTGATTAATATCTTCAATGTCCATGTTGTTTGAAGAGTTAAATATATTATTATTATTATTCAATTTTTTATTATCATTTGTAATAGTTATATTACTCATTATAGTAATTCATAAAGAGTAATATTTAAATTTTAAAATGACAATATCCATTATCTTTACAGTAGCTTTCAATAAATGTTTTATCTTTACAGTTAGTAGTTGTCCATTTTGAACAATCATCATCATTAGAGCATTTGGGAGGTGAATTAGCCCAATCACATTGATCTTTTGGAGGAATCCAAGATTTTAAAACAGGATTAGTGACTGATTGAAATTTAACATTACAACTATCACCCAAATTTTGTATAATATCAGTTTGTATAGATTGATTCCATATTTCATTTGATAAACCAACAGCAGGAGCAGTTTGAGCACCATTTTGCCATTCCATACCAGTACCACCCATTTGAGCTTTACCCGGATGATTAGGTGTATCTACATTAATAGGACGTGCAGGAATCCATGTATAATCAGTACCAGGTAAATTATTAGTATTTGTAAAACTGCAACTATAAGCTTTTTTAACAAGATCTAGATTTGGATTTTCAAGATCAGATTTTGTAGATCCCCAAGGAGCAGGACAACCTGTATCAGATGTATATGCATTACATTGTCCACATGATTGTAATATATTATCATCAATAAGTATACCACATGAAGGTTTGCTAATTTTTTTAGATAATGTCTGCATTGCATTAGGTTTATTCCAGTTAGCAATAACCCAATCTTTACCAGTAACAATCGGTAAACCAATTTGTTTTGATGCATTATTTACTTCATCCTCATTTAATATATTAAAACCTAAAGCATATTTTGTTATATTACATCCTTCGGGGTCTTTTTCAGTACAATGAGTACCTCCAGTAGCAACACCAATAGCGCATCCAGCTCTAATACAACTTTCAGCACTAGCTCTAGAATCAATTGCAATTTCAATATCTTTACCAGACTCACCTGTAGTTAACGTAGAATCAATATCATATACACATGAACAAGATGGAATAGAATTATTAGTTAAATTTTCTGATATAGTATTGAAATGATCGTATAAAACAACTGTTAATAATAAAATTATACTCGGTACTAAATAATTCATATATAGTATATATGTAATTTATTCTAAATAGTATATACATATGAGCGGGAAAGATCTATTATTACTAACAGTAAAAATATCTTTAGTTATACAATTATTAACAGGGATTGTATCATCAGGAGGTATATTTATTAAATTAAATGACGAGGACAAAGTATTACATGATGTATTAATCATTGAATCAATTGTTCAATTAGTGGAAGGATTATTCTACATTTATATCGCATATGCAATGAAAGATATAAAAGAAGGTGATATAGCTAGTCGTAGATATTTTGATTGGGTAATAACCACACCTATTATGCTTCTCTCAACAATAATGTATATGGAATATGAATCATCAAAAATCATAAATGAACCAATAACTACATCAAAAATTATAAAAGATAACAAAAGAGATCTTATTAAAATTGGGCTATATAATTTAGGTATGTTATTCTTTGGTTATCTAGGTGAGATAAATATGCTCCCAAAAGAAATAGGTGTACCTATAGGATTTGGATTTTTCGGATTATCATTTTATGAAATCTGGGATAAATTCGCATATAAAACAGATAAGACAAGAAAGTTATATTATTTCTTAATAAGCATATGGGGATTATATGGTGTAGCAGCAATAATGCCCACAATACCAAAAAATATAATGTATAATAGTCTAGATATTGTTGCTAAGAATTTCTACGGATTATTCATATTCTATGAAGTTATAAAATTGAAAAAATAAATTAATAAATTTAAGGAATAAATATAAAGATGTTGAGAAGTTTAAGAACTATAACAAGAAAGTATTCTACTAATCAAGATATAGTAATTAAAACATTAAATCATAATTTATTAATTTCAAAATTGAAATGTAATAATTTATCAAAATGTGATTGTGTTAATTTTGTGAAAAAATTGGAAATTAAAGATTTAGATGGAAAATTAAGTATATGGATGCCAATACTATATAGTGATAAGAAATGGTGTCCATTAGGACCGCCGGATCCATTGGGAGAGATAACTCAAGAAGAAGAAGAAGAAGCACTTAGAAGAGAAATAATGCAAAGAGATAATGAGATATATAAAATACATGACGACGAAGAAGATGAATGGGCATCAAGTGAAATGGAAGAACTTTTAATAAGAACCGCGTAAATTAAGAATTAAAATAATGTATATTTAGTATGGTAGATTTAGTATGGTAGAAAAGTGGGTAGAAAAGTGGGATAGAAAAGTGGGTTAGAAAAGTGGGATAGAAAAGTGGGATAGAAAAGTGGGTTAGAAAAGTGTAGTGGCTTAATGGTCTAGTGGTATGATTCTCGCTTTGGGTGCGAGAGGTCCAGGGTTCGATTCCCTGTTGAGCCCAATAAATTAATACAAAATAAAAATGTTTTATATTAATTATTCTGTAACAATCTGTTCAATGATGTCTCTGAACTCTTTATATGCTTCATCATGTTGATAATCATCTATGTCAATATATTCAAGATTTTTAAATAAAAGTTTTTTGGCTTTTTCTGTTACATTAATCTCACATTCAATAGTTGGCATATATCTACTTTCTGTTCCAGCACCTTGTGCTTCTTTGTAATCAATTTCCAAGTATTCATTATCACCAAATGTTACTTTTAAATAAGCCGATGTGTCATGTCCGAATTCATCATGACAATGATCATTATATTCATATTCTGCTTTAACAGTTAAACCCTTAAGTTCATTTACATGATCTTTACTAGTAATTTTAAAATGATTCATGAAACTGTATCCTACAATTCTTAATTGTTTCAACTCTTTTAATTTTTTTTCATATTCTTCAATTTGTGTGTTAATTTCTGCTAGAGAACTCATATTAAACTTAATGAGTATATAAGCTACTAGAAACATTTCAATTTAATGTAAAATCTTGTGATTAAATAAATTAAAGATAACTTCGCAAAAATATATAATATATGTTATTGCGTAGTGGAAAATGTACCATTGAAAAAAGGAATTTAGTATTGGAAATTGTAGAAATCTTTTCTATAAAAAAACGGATAAAATTAAGTAATATAGTTAAACGGCGAAATATAAAATTAAAGAGAAGATGATGAATCAGCCTTGGAATTAATAATAAATTTTCTAGCTATATTCTCTTTCTTTTTCTTTCTCTCACCTTCAACCTTTTTAACCGCCGACATATACTCTTCATAATAATTATCTTCTTGACGATTTTCTAACCATTCTTCTTCATCTGCTTGAAACCATAATGTTTCAAGATGAGTAAATCTATCAGAATCACTTTTTTTATCAGATATATAAGGGTTTAATAATTGTTCAACAAACTCATTTAATCTATTAGGATCTAATAGTCTTACTTTACAACATGATATACAACCACTAGGTTTATTATAATAATTATTATAACCAACCAACACACGTTTAAAACAACATGTCCATCCCCACCATAATGTATTCATTATTTCGGCGTTTTCAATCTCCTGAATAAACATTTGATCAATCATAGAAAAAGCTGATTTCAAGAGCAACAACTCCTTTACTATAGAACGCTTAATTTGAAATAGTTTCATGATTCTATACTTAAATTCTTTTGACATCACCATATTCTGTTTCCTCTGTTCTTTTTGAGTGAAATTAATAAATCTAATTTCATTTTTCACATTTTTTAAGGCCGTCATAGTTTTAAGTTGATGATCATTTATTTTTTTAATAATTTGAAATATATTTGTATTAACAATAACAGGGTATTTAACGCGTATATTTCTAGGAATTACAAATTGATTAGTACTTTTAATCTCTCCAATCTTTTTTTCAACATCAGTTAATTTTTCAGCTAATTCTTGATTCATCTTATTTTTAATTGTAGTTTTATCATTTTTATTTATTGTAGAACCGGGTATTTTACCAAACAATAATACTGATCCTGAGAGAAACTCAACACTGGATTGCAATTTATCATATTGATGAGCAGATGTCTTATGTGCTTCTGCTGTTGCATCTAACTTTAGATATTGTATTACTGAAAGCATAAAAGCTACTAGACATGAAATACCAGCAATAATAACTTTGGAATTAGGCGAACATTCTATAGCTTCTGCTAACACAGCACTAGCAGATGAAAGGAATATAGCAGGTAACATAAGTCTATTTAAATTTGTTTCACACCAAGCTTTAGACTCCAAGTAAATAATTTTTTGACCCTTTAAATATGTGGCTAAAATATCAAATGCTGATGAAAGTTTTTCATTTTCATTTTCATAATCCATCTTAATCTTAGTCTCTATAGCTTTCATACTTAACTTTTTATACTGTTCAGTAGATTCACAATCTAATAATTTAGGGTAATTACCATCAACCATCATAGTATTACTATATGCCATTGCTCCTTCATCTATAGAATCTTGAGTATTTTCAGTATTAGCATCTCCACTATCAGAATCTTCACAACTACTTATACTGATATTATCTATAATAGAATTTTTATGTGATATAGAAATATTTTGATAATCGTCATATTTTTGCGGATTTAAAGCATATCTCCAAATATTAAAAAACTTGGCTTGCAAAAATTCTTTATTATTTTCAACTTCTTCAATATTTATATTGACTTCTGTATGATTTGAAGAATCTAAACTAGAATTGGAAGCTTCATTATTAGACATAATATATATAACAAAACACAAAATTATAATCTTTTAAATTTATATATATGGAAATAGCACCATTAGAAATTATTAATAAAAAACAAGAACAATTTGAACAATATGTAAGAACTTTGAATCCTAATTTTGCATTTTATGTAGATGAAAATGGTTGTGCAATAACAGAACCAGGGGACATATTAGGTAACGCAAAAGCATTTTGTGTAATATGTGAGAATCCCAAAAGTTATGATTACAAAGGATGTGTTAATAATGCAGAAAAAATGACAGAAACAAATTTTAGGTATGTAACAGCAGGAATTAGACAATCTGTAACAGGTGAAAATGATTTGTGTTCTGGTCAATTAAATAAAGCATTTTTCTCAGATATAGAAGAAAATGCTGATGTAGTATTTATATTATATAACATTCAAGGTAATAGTCCAGATAATAAAACTTATAGATTTGCTGGATTTGTATGCTGTAATGATTTATCTCTGAAAGATGAGGATGGACATGATAAACATCATCCAGATGAATGCGATGAAGAAGGAGGAGACGAAGGTAAAGGAGGTAAAACATTATACATAGATTCCATTTGTGGTAAAGTAAACGAACTAGGTCCAGAATTAGATTTTAGAATAGGACAAGAAGAGAGACCTTTAAGAATCGGAAATGTGCTTTTAAAAAATGTTGAGGATTATGCCAAAATGAGAGGATTTATTCAATTAAAATTATCAGCATTAACTTATGTAATAAATTATTATAGAAAGATTGGATATCTTCATAACAAAGGTTGTAATGATGTAGAAAATGCAGATATAAAAAGATTAGGAAATAAAGTATCAAAGTGTATTTTTAAATCTGAAGATGCAGCTTTATTTACATATCAATTAGAAAAGAGAGTAATGTTGGAACCATGTACTGAAGGCACTAATGATGATAAAAAAGATGGAATAGCATCAGCTATGTTAAGAGCAATGGAAGGTTCTTTTTATGATGATAAAGTGGGTACATCAGAATATAATAATAATATTCAAAATTTAGATGCTATTTTAGATTATCTAAACAGTAATACAATTTGTAAAAATGATTCAAGACAAAAAATACCTTTTCCAATTACTCCAGAAAATATTGGAGATATATGTTCTAATAATGATACAAATGGTGATGGACCAATAGGACTGTATCAATTATTAACAAAATTAGGTGGTTCAGGATATACAGTATCTTTTGATGGAGAGAATATTATTAGTTCAAGACAACAAGGACAGCAAGTAGATGAAGATGGTGATGTAACAGACATGGCGGATGAAGGATATACAATGAGAAAATGTATAAAGGATCTAGAATATAATTGTAAAGACCAAGAAGGTAATGTATCAATAGATAAAGTTTGTATAAAACCAGCAGCTCAAGGTGGGTCAAAAAAGAAGCGAAAAACTAAGAAAAATAAAAAAATAAAAAAACATAAGAAATCTAAAAAAACAAAAAAGAAATCTAAGAAAGCTAAGAAAACAAAAAAGAAAGCTAAGAAAACACAAAAGAAAAGTAAGAAATCAAAAAAATAATTATTATTATTAATCTAAACTAATAATAATATGGATGATGACAAATTCATAAACTATATATACATATGTGGAGATAGTGATTTACCCAAGGAAGGATGGATTCATGCATGTTTAAATTGTCATCTATATACTTCAAAGTATATATTATATGACATAGTAGAAAATAATAACGAATTAAATGAGTACCATATAATTATGTGTAAAAACTGTCAAAAGGAATTTAATAAAAATGAAAGATTGAAAAAAAAGGTTTATAGATATATTTTGAAACATTATGATATTTAATTACCAGTTGAACCGAATCCACCCTCTCCCCGTTCCGACCCTCCTAGGTCACTTTCATTATCTACAATATTTACATGGATAGGAAATCCATTAAAACCAACCAATTGGAAATTACGATTATATTTTTCAATATGAACTTTATCAGCACCACCATCTCTATGACGATCACCTAAACAGTCAACTAGTGCACATAACTCTCCACGATATCCAGAATCTATAACACCTACACTATTAGATAGTCGTAAAAGAGTTTTAGAACCAGTACTAGATCTGGGTAATAACATAGAGGGTAGAGGTTGTACTCGTAAAACAGGTTGCATTACAGTACGACCTTCATCACCCTCTTGCTTCTGTACATAATCAGCAGCATGTTGCATTAAAGAGAATTTAACACCAAGAGTATATTTATTAGAGAAAGTTTGTGGTTGAAAAGTATTACTTGAAGGATTTAAAAGATCAAACCCAGAATCCGCATGAAAATTATTAAGATTATCATTATGTTTTTTTACATGTTCAACATACCTATCTTTAAGCTCATCATTAGAACACCAAAGATTCATTTCTAATCTAGGAAGAACTGTTGGAATAACTTGAATAGAACGTTGTTCTTTATTTGTATTTTCAGTCATAGACGCCATTTGGTATACATTAAATAATTATTTCTATATCAATTTTATAAAAATTTAATATAAAATTGATATAGAAAATACAATACTAATTAGTATACAAAAATACGATGGTATCAAGAAGAGATGAAAATCATATGCACTATGCTTGTATGGAAGCATCAAAGTCGCCATGTTTACATAAGCATGGATGTGTTGCTACTATAAATGGAAAAATTATTGGTCGTGGATACAATAATTATAGAACATGGTCTAACGATCAATTTTGTTCCGAAGGTTGTTCATGTCATGCAGAAATCCACGCTTTAAGAGACGTATGGAGACAATTTTATAGAGCAAAAGTGAGTGGTCAGTTAAAAGTTGTTTAAGAAAATGACAATGTATGTGGTGAGAATCGGTCCAAATGGAATGAAAGATTCAGCTCCATGTGTAGATTGTTCAACAAAAATGAAAGAGTTAGGTATAAAAAAGCTTATATATAGTAATTCAGATGGAGAATTAACAGCTTGTAAAATGTCAGATTATCACACAACAAAAAAAACTACTGGGAGACGTATGAGTACACTAATAAATATATAATTAATTTTAACTAATATATTTATTTATAATGATGAAGGTAGTATGTTATACTTTTCAATATATTGTGATAATGACAATGTATTATTACATGACTTGCGGAATTGAATAAACGACTCACGTTTTTTTGCTTCTTGACTACATAACTTATTTCGTATACCAGATTTCTCCAAAAGTTTATTTTGTACACCCTTTCTTTTTAAAATATCATTATCCAAAATACTATTATCAGGTTCTATACATTGTCCGTCAGTAACTTTTGGAGGCCAAACAGCATTCCATCCACGTTTAGCTTCATAAGCATCACGTCTTTTAATAATAGATGTATGATTAGATGAATCAGGAATGAGAGTAACGTCTTTTGCAAATGGAGTAGGAGGTTTATATTTACCACCTATTCGCGAATAACATTTATTACATTGACCACGTTGTTTAATGGCTTGTAAATTATTTTCATCACTATCAATTTGAACATTACATCCTTTACAATTATATGTATTAATTAACTTTTGTCCAGCTGTAGGAATGTCACTTTTTGATGGTAAATTACATATTTGGACAGATGGTTTTAGTTTGTCAATAATATATTGACCTTGTGTATTATTTTTTACATTACCATTTCCTCCAAGATTTTGAACCCAATTATTATATGTTGCTTTAATGATATTACTATGATATGGTGGATTATCAATTCCTTGTGCACTATAAACACTAGGTGGTACTGTTAAACTAACCCATCTATTACGAGCATTCATCATTCCTTTAAAAGAAAGAACGGATGGATGTACTAATTTACTTCCACCATTACAACAAGCAATACCATATTTACCAGACGCGCCATTAGATCCAGCTTGAGGAGGAGGACTACCGTCTGAAATTTCTTGTGTTCCCCTGCCATATGTACCAATCTTACCACCAGCACCTTTCCATACAGGGTATCTTTTACTTTTAGTCTTATGACAAACTGTTTTGGACAATATACTACCAGTGTCATCATCTGAGGATGTTAACTTATATGTTACTGTCTTGCATCCTGACGATGAAATAGATTTCATACGACTCAATCCTTTGGACATACGCATATTTTGTCCGACTCTCCCAATATTTCTACGTTTACCATTAATAGAGAACCCACCATATTGTCCTGTAATAGTATTATAATTAGGAACTGAGTCGGTTGAATGAGGTTGAAACATCTTTTTTATACAATTACCGACAATTTGAAAACTAGGATTACCAGCTGTTTGTTTATTAATTATAAACCTATCCCCACTGTTTTTACCTGATAACTTTTTATAAGTTGTATTACTTTTTCTTTTTAAAGTAGCCAATGACATATATATGATATTAATAGAAATTAAAATATTACATAATAACAATTATTCTATCTTCTGGCTTTTCTAAAAGACAATATTTTAATAACCAATATAATCTAGATCCATAAATAACTAGTAAATCTTCATT
>Ga0206677_10004386_pt1 | contig 11551 bp, 10 predicted proteins | sample M130m12015metaG_FD_155475 | JGI IMG/M metagenome (GOLD analysis project Ga0206677, IMG submission 155475) | Ammonia-oxidizing marine archaeal communities from Monterey Bay, California, United States - M1 30m 12015 | ecosystem: Environmental > Aquatic > Marine > Intertidal zone | place: USA... | reverse complement strand
TCTCTTCCAATAACTACTAGTTGGACAAATGTTGCAAACACTTTTACTTCAACTGACCAAGACATTAGTAATTTATTTATAGGAACTTATATTGTTACTGTAACTGATAATAATGGATGTAATTCTAAAGACACTACAACCTTGTCTCCAATTGTTGAGATAGTGGTTAATGCAGGTAGCGATACTCTTGTTTGCTTTAGCGATAGTCTAGTTCTAACGGGATCCAGCACTGGAACAATAACCCCTACTTTGGATTGGTCATTCTACAATCCAACTGCAGGTACAGATTCTTCTATTGCTACAGCATCAAGTCAAGTAGATATTTCTTCCTTCACTCAGGATTCTGTACAAGTTTATAGCTTTATCTATACTGTGACTGAGCAGTCTTGTACAGTAAATGACACAATTCAAGTAAATGTTGCTGCTTTACCGATTGCAAGTGCAGGAAATGATACAACTCTTGGTTATAACGACCCTTACATACTAGGAGGCAATCCAACAGGACCTGTCGGATCTAGCTACATATGGAATAATACAGTTAATTTTGTTTTTGAGTCAGATTCTATAGAACCGAATCCATCTATTGATGTTTTAACTAGTCAAATTTATGTTGTAATTGTTACAGATAGCAATGGATGTATTAATTCAGATGACGTTGATATTAAATTAATACCTGATATCATTGTTCCGTCTGGATTTTCACCGAACGGAGATGGAATTAATGATACTTGGATAATCCAAAACCTTGACCAATTCACCAACACAAAAGTGAGTGTATATAACAGATGGGGATCTAGATTATTCTTCACTGATAATACAAATGAAAACTGGGATGGTGGAGGAAACGATAAAATGACTCCAGTAGGAACTTATTATTATATCATTGAATTCGATGGATATGATGGAAAGCAAGATAATTTAACAGGACCAATAACAATAATTAGATAATGAAAGTAGCATCTAAACATATCATTATTTTAATTGGAATTATAGCATGTATCAATGCTTACAATGCACAACAAATTCCAGTTTATAGTCAATTCTTTATGAATAAATACACCCAAAACCCAGCTTTTGCAGGAATGGATCATGTATACGATGTTACCTCTAATCATAGGTATCAGTGGGTTGGAATTCGAGATTATCCAAGGACATATACTCTTAGCATTAACGGACCCACAAAAGATTTGAAAAATGGTTTAGGAGCATTTATATACACAGATAATGTGGGGCCTACCCGAAGAACAGGTGCCCAAGCGTCTTATGCATATCACATGAATGTTACTGAAGATATCGAAGTTTCTTTATCTCTAAGTGCAGGACTAATAGAATGGAAAGTAGATGGTAATCAACTAACTTTCACTGAACCAAATGATCCTGCTTCTTCAGGCAATGTTATGAGATCTGTAATGCCAGACGCTAAATTTGGGTTTTTATTTTATAACGATAAATGGCATTTTGGTGGAGCGGCGCCTAATTTACTTCAAAATAGAATCAATTTTTTTGAAGATAAAAATCCAATATCAAAAGGCAATAAGTTAGAAGACCATTATTTTATTCATGGTGGATATGACTTCATATTACCTTACGATTTGGTTGCAGATCCTTACCTCTTAATGAGATATGTTGCTAACGTACCACTTCAACTAGAATTTGGGTCTACAGTTACATGGAAAAGCACTGCTTGGGCAGGGTTTTCTTATAGAACAGGAGATGCACTTTCGATGCTCTTAGGGTATACCTATCAAGATTATATATCCTTTGGTTATTCTTATGATTTTACCACTTCCAATTTGAGTAACTATTCTGGAGGATCTCATGAGCTACTTTTTAGAATTCTTTTTAAAAGGTCCAAAAATCAAAATGAGAAAAATAAACCAGAAAAAGTACTCTAACTAAATCAATTTTTGCTCTCAATTTTAGCACCACTTCTTCTTATTTTATCAACAAGTACATAAGGATAATAAAAAATCCGATTTATTCAATATTTTAGTTAATATTGCATTTTTATAAAATAAATGAACATAGTTTTTCTTTTTTGGTTTTTTTTGACACTCAGCATTTTTGGTTATTTCTTTAACCCAAAGAAATCCAACAGCTTAAAAAAAGCAAATAAGCAAACTAATTAAGCAGAATTAGTCTTCGACCTTTAACAACATTTTATAATCGCCACGAAGATATTTTTTTGAGTCAAGTGGAACTTCCTTGAAATTAAAAATATCGTACAAATTTCTGGCAGCTTTCAATTTACTATTGGAGATTAAAAAAATTTCTTTCATTTTTTCATTTTTTGCATAAGAAATACATTGAGATAAGAGGATTTTAGATAACCCTAACCCTCTATAATTAACATGAATTGTCATTTTTGCAAGTTCCATAATTCTATTGTCTAAAGGAATCATAGCAGCTGTTCCGATTATTACTTCTTTATGAAGGATAAAAAAAATTTCACCACCTTTTTCTATTACTGATGTTATAGGATTTAGTAAGTCATTTAAATCAGATTGCTCTAATTCCCAATATTCTTCTATCCAGTTCTTATTTAGCTCATAAAATGCTTTAGCGTATTGAGGTTGGAAAGTTTTTAGCTGAAATTTCTCCATTATTTCTTTTTCTTGAAAGGATACCTTTGAATCCATTTTTTTGGAGATATTTTTTTAATAAAAGGATAAGTTAAAAATCTTAAAAATGCATTGTTTGAGTAAATACTACTCTCAGATTCAAGAGGTATTGCACCAATTGTACTTTTAAATTCTGAAGCAGTTCGTCCATAAACAATCTTGCTTACTTTTTTTTCTATTCCATGAATAATGGAATCGTATAATATTCTATTGTAAATGCTATATTCCTTATTGTAAGAATAATCTATACCTATGAAGTAAGAGTATAATGTATTATTACAATGAAACTCAGAAGAAAACCCAATAATTTCTTCATTTAAAGAGTATGTATATAAAGAAAATTCTATTTTCGAATAGGTAGAAAAATCTATAAGTGTATGTAAATCTAAAGGTGGACCTGAAAATAAAGACTTTCTATAAACATTTAGATATAATTCTTGTAATTCTGGAATTAGTGATTCTATTTTATTAGTAGAGATTTTTTTTATTTGTAAAGAATTACTTTGTTTAAATACTTTTCGAATTCTTTTTTTGTACTTAGAAACAACGGCATCGGTATAATCACCAAAGGATTTCCATTTAGAATCTAAATACAAGACCATATCAGGATCAATATTAAATTCAGAAGATAGTAGTAAGTTTTGTTGTTTAGTAATTGAATTTAAAAAATCACTTGGAAGCAAAAAGAAATTGATTTTATAATTAGTACTAATAAAATCGATTAAATTTTTTAAATCTTCTTCTTTAAGTTTAGAATTTGGAAATGAATTGGAAGAGATATTTGATAAGTGAGTATTCCCAAAACAAAAAAACTTCAAGTTCAATTTCCTTATAAATAGTTTTGTTAAACTATACTTTTTGTTACTGATATAGTTAGCTACTTTTTCTCCTTCAATAGTAATTAAATGTCCATAAACAACACCGTTTTCAAAATTTATGTAAAAAGGTTGAATCTCTTTTTCATTTAAATTTTTCTCAAAATTTTTTAAAAATTCTGATTCAAGGAAAATATGGTTCAAGTCTAAATTAGAATTCCATAATTTTTGATCTAATTCGTTTACTGAATGGAATATTTCAAAAGATGTATTCAATTAAAGAATGCATTACTGAAATTAATAAGATATAATTTTTTTGATGCTCTTGTAATGGCTGTATATAACCACCTTAAATAACTTAAATCTAACATGTCGTTTTTAAAATAACCTAAATCTACAAGTACATTTTCCCATTGACCTCCTTGAGATTTATGACATGTAATAGAATAAGAAAATTTGACCTGCAAGGCATTTAAAAATTTATTTTCTTTAATTTTCTTTTTTGCGTTCTCCCCTTTATACTCTAAGCTGATTTTTTGATATAGCTTTTGATATTCTTCATAAGGTAATGAGGGGGTTTCTAATTTAATGGTATCGAGCATTACAATGACATCTAATTCCTTTTCTTCCAAAAAGTCAATCATTTTTATGGTGACATTGGCAAATTTTAAATCATACTTACTTATGATTTCGTTAACGCTTAATACTTCAATAATATCTCCATTAGCTATTAGTTCTGATTTGGTATTATCTCCTAGCCAGAAGTAATTATTCTTAACAACCATTAGCAAATCTCCAGTAGAAATCTCTTCTTCAAAATACCTGATTCTAGAACGTATTTGTTGGTTGTAAATATTTGCTCTTTTGTTAGAACGACAAAGTACAATGGTATTGGTAATGCCAGTTTTATTGTAATTATCTTCTAAACATTCTTGCAGTTCATCACCAGACTGTATTCTTGTAACATCCTCACTTTCTAGAAATTTAGGTAGATTGAAATCATGGTTAGAAATTTGCATCCTTAGGTTGGTAGCATTATGGAGAATAGTTGAAGACTTAGCTTGCCTAACTACTTCTTTGAGGCTATGTGAAATGATATCTTTTGAATAATTTTGTCTTAAAGAATCTTCACTTAAAGCAGGACTAATTTCTAAATGCACCGGTGGCAATTGAGCAGTATCTCCAATTAAAATTAATTTGCAGCCGATACCATCATAGACATACTGAATTAAGTCATCTAATAGCGACCTGTTGCCAAAACCTTTATCAGAGGCTTCTGGAATCATGGAAGCCTCATCTACAATGAAAATTGTATTTGAATGTGTATTCTCTTTTAGCTTTATGTAGGTATTACCATGTTTATTTGAATTTATCCAATATATTTTTCTGTGGATGGTAGAGGCACTTTTTTTAGAATACTTGGACAATACTTTAGCTGCTCTACCAGTTGGGGCGAGTAGTGATGATTTTTTATTTACAGATGATAGACTGTTAACCAAAGCAGAAATTAAGCTGGTTTTACCAGTTCCTGCATAACCTTTTAGTAGGAAAATACTTCCCGTACTAATTGAAAGAATGTAATCGGATAATTCCAAAGTAATCTCCTGCTGTTCTTTGGTAAAAGAAAAAGGAAAATTGGAAGTTATTTTATCTTTTAAAATTTTAGTGTTCAAATTGCATCTAAATTAAAGTTCAATAACTATATGTTTTTAATATAGTTTCCGTAAGGATCTTGAATTTGGATTCCATTACTGTACGCTACTTTAGTCAATTTTTTAAACTGAACCAACCCCCAGAGAGTAAATTCTTTTAAGAACGGGAGATCTTTTTTCAAGGTATTAGGTTGATATTTTTTAACTAGATTATTTAGAGGCAAAATAGACATCAATTTTTCTTGATATTCTTCATCAGTTATATCATTTAAGATTTCGAAACCCGTTTCGTTAAAAAACCAAGAAATAAGTTCGTCATAAGGGCTCTCACCGTTCTCTTTTTCTAATTTTTCTATTTTAGGAAATAATTTTACAAACAATGTTTTTACGGCATTTTCAATTAGTTGATTTGCTACAAATTCTGCACCTTCTTGTTCTCCTTCATAAACTAATTCAACTTTACCAGTTATTGCAGGTATAATACTGGTGAAATCTGCTAATCTTAAACAGGTTTTTTCCTCGTTATTTTTAAGCAATCTTAATTCAGCTTTACTTAATAGATTTTCTAAAGCGGATATACTAAGTCTTGCACTAACTCCACTTTTTTCATCAACATATTCACTTACTCTAGCTTCAAAACTAATTTGTTCTAATAAATCTCTTGCAAGTTCTGGGATATGAATATTTGTTTTTTGAGATTCAGTAGATTTAATTTCTTGTGAGGTTATTTTTTTTGCTATTTCTATATCTTTTGGATAATGCGTTAGGATTTGAGAACCAATTCGATCTTTAAGGGGTGTTACAATACTTCCTCTATTGGTATAATCTTCGGGGTTGGCAGTAAAAATAAACTGGATATCTAAAGCTAGTCTTAACTTAAAACCACGGATTTGAATGTCTCCTTCCTGTAGAATATTAAACAACGAAACTTGGATCCTTGCTTGTAAATCAGGAAGTTCATTAATCACAAAAATACAACGATTTGCTCTTGGAATCATTCCGTAATGTATAACTCTATCATCCGCATAACTTAGTTTTAAATTGGCCGCTTTAATAGGATCTATGTCTCCGATTAAATCTGCAACTGTTACATCAGGTGTCGCTAATTTTTCTGCAAATCTATCAGATCGATGAAGCCAACTTATAGAAGTTTTGTCTCCTAGTTCTTTTATTTTCTCTTTTGCAAACTCTGAAATGGGAGCTAAAGGGTCGTCATAAATCTCAGAGCCCTCTACATATGGAATATATTCATCTAACAGTTTTATGAGTAACCTAGCAATTTTTGTTTTTGCTTGACCTCTCAATCCTAGTAAATTAATATTATGTCTTGATAGAATGGCTTGTTCCAGTTCTGGAATTACAGATTCTTCATAACCGTGAATGTTGTCAAAAACATTTATTTTATTTTTGATATTATGAATTAAGTTGTCTCTAAGTTCATCTTTAATACTTTTTTGTACGTATGAAGTTTTTCTAAGTTCTCCAAGTGTTTTAGTTTTAAGATAATTCATTTTATTCTTTTTTTTCTATTGGTTTCGTAATCTTCAAAAATCATTTCTCCTAGATTTTGAAGCCCGGTGTAAAAAGCTTTTCCCTTATTAGCATCTGTAAATTGTTTTACAAATTGCATTAAATATGGATCTTGAGCTATCATGAATGTTGTAATAGGGATATGCAACCTTCTTGCTTGTTGAGCCATCGCATAACATTGATTGGTTATGTAAGGGTCTAAACCATTACTATTTTTATAATATCTTCCATCTTTTTCTCTTACACAACTTGGTTTGCCGTCAGTAATCATAAAGATTTGTTTATTGGTATTTCTTTTTCTTCGAAGCATATCCATCGCAAGACTAAGACCTGCAACAGTATTGGTGTGGTAGGGACCAACTTTAAGATAGGGAAGATCTTTAACTCCTATGGGCCAAGCATCGTTTCCAAATACTAATATTTCGACACTGTCCTTAGGATATCTGGTTTTTATAAACTCGGAAAGAGCCATAGCTACTTTTTTTGCAGGTGTTATCCTATCTTCCCCATAAAGTATCATGCTATGGCTAATATCAATCATAAGCACTGTACTCATTTGACTTTTATGATAAGACTCTTCAACAACTAAATCGTTTTCGCTTAAAGTGAAGTCACCAATACCGTGATTCACATGAGCATTTTTTAGAGATTCAGTAATGGATATTTTTTCAATGGAATCTCCAAACTGAAAAGCCCTAAAATCACCTGTTTGCTCGTCACCAATTCCTTGTTTATTGCTTTTATGATTTCCTAAACCATTTCTTTTTATTTTACCAAATATTTGTGTTAAGGCTTGTTTTCTTATCGCTTGCTCAGTTTTAGCTGTCAAGGAAATACCACCATTCCCTTCTGCATCTATTTCTTCCCGGATATATCCTTTTTCTTTAAGTTCTTCAACAAAGTCATCAATTGTATAATCTTCATTTGTTAACTTATATTCTCTATCCAGTTGTTTCAGCCAATCTATAGCTTCGTCAAAATCTCCAGATGTGTGAGTGATAAGTTCTTTGAAGATATCTAATAGCCTATCAAATGGACTTTGGATTTCCGATTCATAATTTTTAAATATGAACCCTGATTTGTTTTTAGATTTTGACATTTTTTATAAATCTAAAACATATTAAATCTATAACCTCAATTTTATGATTTTTTAAGGAAAATGTTTAAATAATTTTAATTTTCAAAAAATATATAAAATTCAATAAAATCGATATTTATTTAAAAAAGATCAAAAAACTTGAAATATTGTTAAAAAAAAGCTGATTTAATAAAAAAAGTTAGATAATTAGTTTTGTGAAACCTCAACTATATTACTTAGATATATAGGTTTAATTAATTATTCTTTATATTCATAAATATGAAAAAGCTGATTCTATTGTTTTCACTTTTGGTTGGATTTTCAACTGTTAAGTTAAATGCACAGGAGATTCAAAAAAAAATGGATTCTTTAATTGATTTTTGGCACAATAAATCTAACCCAGATACTGCAAGGTTTACAGCGATTAACGATTTCATTTGGAGTTATAGAAATATTAATGCAGATTCTTGTTTTTATTTTATTGATCTTATGTTTAATGAGGCCAGTCTTAAAAATAATCAAAAATATACAGCCCGTTCGTGGAGTTTAAGAGGGACTTTATCAAGAGTAATAGGGAACGAGAAAAAAGCATTAATCTATTATAAAAAAGCCTCAGAAATTTACAATAGTTATAACGATATTGATGGTGAGGCAACGTCAAATAATAATATTGCCCTCTTATATCGAACTAATGGAATGGGTAATGAGGCCTTAAAAATGTTTTTGGAGAATAAAAAAACAGCTATAAAAATTGGAGATAGAGGCCTATTAGAGGTATCACTTCTGAACATAGGGCAAACATTTTTTGAAAATAATAATTATGATTCTGCACTAACTTATTTTAAAAAAAGTATTGATTTATGTAATGAATTAAAAAAAGAAAAATATGTAAAACACAAGTTTTGGGCCTTTCTTTTTCAAGGTCATATTTACAGAAATCAAAGTAAAATGGAATTAGCAATTGATAAGTATAATAATTGCATAAAACTTGCGATGTCTTTAAACGATTTAGACGGACTTAGTTCTGCTTATTCATCTGTTGGCTACCTCTTTTTTTTAAAAGATAATTATCAAAAAGCATTACTAAATTATTTAAACGCAGAAAAATATCAAAAAGCACTTTCAGGTCATACTAAACAGGGTACTTTATATATGATATATAAAAATTACATTGCTCTTAAGAAAGATAAATTAGCACTACTCACAATTGATAAATATTTGAAAGTTAGAGATTCTACAGAATCTCTAAAGTCAAATAATGAACTCATAAAGCTTAAGCTGGATAAAGAGTTTAATTTATTAAAAGAAATAGACAGTATTAAATATCTTAATGAAATTAATCTTAATCAAGCTGAAGTTGCATCTGAAAAGCAAAGAAGAAATGGTCTTATAATAATAATTTTACTGGTGCTTATATCACTAGTTTTTTTGTATAGACAGTTTACCCAAACCAGAAAACAAAAAGTACTAATTGAAAGTAAACAGAAAGAAATAAAAGATAGTATTTCATATGCCAAGAAAATTCAAGATGCTATTATGACTTCAACCGTTTATATTGAAGATGTATTACCAAAAAGTTTTATTTTTTTTCAACCTAAGGATGTGGTCTCAGGTGACTTTTATTGGGTATATAAGTCTTCTAAAAGTGATATTTATATTGCAGTCGCGGATTGTACTGGCCATGGTGTCCCTGGAGCATTTATGAGTATGATTGGGAATTCTCTTTTAAATGAAATTATTGTTGAAAAGAAAATAGAGAACACAGCTGAGATTCTAGATCTCTTAAGAGAGCAGATTATAAAATCCTTACATCAGGGAGAAGAAAACGTCGAATCTAAAGACGGAATGGATATGTCGTTATGTAAAATTAATATGGTTGACAAGAAAATTGAATTTTCTGGGGCCTATAACTCTTTAATTCATGTCTCTAATGGAGAATTAACAACAATAAAAGGGGACAATCAGCCTGTTTCATTGCATTACGCAGAAAGTAAACCCTTCACAAAAAAAATTATTAAAGTGGAGAAAGGAGATATGATTTATTTGTATTCAGATGGTTACCAAGATCAGTTTGGGGGATTAAAAGATAAAAAGTTCATGTCTCTTAAATTTAAAAATTTGTTAAAAAAAATCAGTAACAATACCTCACATGAACAATATTCAATACTTCAAAAAGAATTTTATATATGGAAAGGTTCAAGAGAGCAAATCGATGATGTCTGCGTAATGGGGATTAGAATAGTTTGATGATTTTAAATTACAGATACAACCAAATATGTACATTTGAAATAACAGGATTGTTATTTTTGGAAGTCAATTCATGATCATTAGGTGCTTCTTTCTTTTCACATATATGTGGAAAAAAATCATTCTTTTTGTTTGCAACTAATTTCATTGGGCGCAACGTATTGATAATAACTAGCCCTTGTTGGTTTTGTCTATCTAAGTTGCTGTATTTTAGTAATTTGCATGAACTAATGAGTAGCCTTTGTTAGCAAGGATGAAACAAAACTCAAAAAAAAGACTTCTTAAATTTTTATTGTTCTATTGAATTTGCCTCAAAAAATGCAATTTCGTTCTCTGTAGTGGTATAATTGATTTGAATAGGATTACAGCAAGTTTCACAATCCTCTATATAATTTTGTCCTGTAACTGAAGTGTCTATAAGCATAGAAATTTGCTCCCAACAGTAGGGGCAGGTAAAAAAGTACTCAATCATGAATAATTTTGTTTATTCTTAGAAGTTGTTTAGTAAGTCGCTTTTTATATCTGCGTTGCCTTTGACTTGCTTTTGCTGCATTAGCTCTCCAGTTTTCACGCTTGTCAATCACAATTTCGTCAAGATCATTTGCTACTTCAATTTTAGTAGCATTTTTTTCATAGGTTCTAAGTGCCAAATTCTTAATTTGAAATAAACATATTGAATTGTTTATTTTTCAACTAAAATGTTTAAGATTTTATATAATTTAAATGGAGATACTGAGAACAATTTATCTTGAAAATAGAGAAACTATTTTTTAAATATTTTAAATTCTTTTGTGCTATTTCCACAAGTTACTTTAAGTAAATATACTCCTGTTTTATAATTTTCAAGGTTTATTGTTTTAGACTGCGTAGTTTGTAATAAATCTCCAGAAATATTAAAAAGTCTGAGTTCATATACATCAGCAATACTATTCGACTCTATTTGTAATCTATGGGACGTTGGGTTAGGAAAAACTTTAAATTTTAATGAAGACTCTTCCATAATATTTGTTGAATTATCATAGTTAAGGACTAGTCCGTCTAACTTCAGACTATTTCCAGCTACAGGAAAATCGCTGTTTCCAGCAGTAATATAAATTTCTAAATAGTCTCCACCAACGGAATCAAAATATAAAATAGGGATGTTAAACAAAGTGTAATTAGGAATATTATTATCAAACTCAATGGCCCCTAATCCAGTCATGTCTCCAGATTCAGAATAAACTAAAACAGAGATTGATGTAGAATTTGTAGAAGAATTAACAATATCTTGCTTAACGTACCCAGATAAAGAAAGTAAATTACTATCAATATTCATATTTGCAGAGTCTAAATTTTCATTTTTTAAATTGAGCATTGCTACAGGAATTATAGTGTCAGATATTAATGTAGAAGCAGGTATTTTTGATCTTAGTTCCATCGCATATGCTCCAGAGTAAGCATCAGATGACTTAACAATGGTACTATCTAAAATTCCTAAAAAGAGCGAATTGTAGAGTTGTAAACTTAATTCACCCCAATTAGCAGGTTCTTCTCCGTAAGTTTCTTGAATCCAGTTCTCAAAATTCCCATTTGGAATTTGTTGTCCTTTTACTGAAATGCTTAGCAAGA
>Ga0206677_10004374_pt1 | contig 11566 bp, 7 predicted proteins | sample M130m12015metaG_FD_155475 | JGI IMG/M metagenome (GOLD analysis project Ga0206677, IMG submission 155475) | Ammonia-oxidizing marine archaeal communities from Monterey Bay, California, United States - M1 30m 12015 | ecosystem: Environmental > Aquatic > Marine > Intertidal zone | place: USA... | reverse complement strand
GGGCAATACAAATGCGCTGGCCGTGAATGTCTCGGATGCACGCGCCTGTTTGCGTATTTCTGGTCCTAATGCGCGCGAAGTGATGGCGAAATTGGCCCCAGTGGATCTGTCGCACGACGCTTTTAAGCCGGGGATGTTCCGTCGCACGCGTATGGCGCAGGCGGCTGTAGCCTTTTGGATGGTGGATCAAGAGACTTTCCAAGTCGTTTGTTTCCGCTCAAATGCACAATATGTTTTTGATTTGTTAAAAGTTGCAGCTCAAAATGGGTCTGAGGTTGGTTTCTTTAAGTAGAGGAATCTGGGGAATTGTGGTGTTTGCGGATATTTACGCTGCTACTTCCCCTTGATCTTGAAGTGGATCGTGCTTCATGTCACCTAAGGCTCAGATGAACTTATCCTAAAGGGGACCATAGAATGGCTTTTGAACTTCCTGATCTTCCGTATGCCCATGATGCACTAGCTGCGCACGGCATGTCTGCTGAAACCATGGAATTCCACCATGACTTGCACCACAACGCCTACGTCACAAACGGCAACGCGGCGGTTGCTGGCACTGAGTGGGAAGGCAAATCTCTCGAAGAGATCATTAAAGGTACATATGATGCGTCTTCCGTAGCTCAAAACGGTATCTTCAACAACATATCCCAGCTTTGGAACCACAACCAGTTTTGGGAAATGATGACACCTAACTCCATTGCAATGCCATCTGAGTTGGATGCTGCTCTCAAAGAGAGTTTTGGCTCTGTAGAAGATTTTAAATCACAATTCGCTGCAGCAGGCGCTGGTCAGTTTGGTTCAGGCTGGGCATGGTTGGTGAAGAATGCTGACGGTTCATTGGCTGTGACAAAAACCGAAAATGGGGTGAATCCACTTTGCTTCGGTCAAACTGCTTTGCTTGGTTGCGATGTTTGGGAGCATTCCTATTATATTGACTTCCGAAACAAACGCCCTGTTTATTTGACCAACTTCCTTGAGAATTTGGTGAACTGGGAGAACGTTGCGTCACGCATGTAATCTGTTTTAATATTTAAAACGATACGCCCTGATCGCAAGATTAGGGCGTTTTGCATTGTACAGACACACCAGATGCCGCAGGTTGTTCTCCAAACGTGAGGTACCGATGACAGCATCCACCAAAGGCATCTTAGCCATGATCGCTTCCTGCATCATTTGGGGCTTATCGTCTCTTGTTTACAAACAGCTATCCCACGTTCCTGCAGTAGAAGTTTTGGCGCACCGGACGCTGTGGTCCTTTGTGTTTTTCGTTTTGTTGCTGGGCATGCAGGGACGTCTTCAGGACGTACGAGAATCGTTTTCTGATCGACGTAGCACGACGCTGACAGTACTTGCGGCATTGATGATCCTTGCCAATTGGTTTCTCTTCATCTGGTCGATTGAAACCGAGCGAGCAACTCAAGCTAGCTTGGGATACTACATTTATCCTTTGGTGTCAGTTGTCCTTGGCTGGTCCATCTTTGGCGAAAAATTAGCACGTCTACAGTGGTCGGCAATTGCTTTAGCAGCGGCTGCGGTGAGCGCTCTGACCTACGGGTTAGGCGGCCCACCGTGGATTTCCCTGACCTTGGCTGGAACATTTGCAATTTATGGGCTTTTGAAAAAGCAACTGTCGGTTGGACCTGTTGTGTCTGTCACCTCCGAGGTGACCTTGGTCGCACCATTTTCCGTGGTTTATCTGTTGCTAACATGGCACAATGGTCAGGCTGTATTTGGGCAGAATTTGGTTACAACAGGGCTGTTGGTTTTCGCCGGTCCGCTAACTGCAGTTCCACTCATCCTGTTCAGTTTTGCGGCACGGCGGGCCAGCATGGCAACGATTGGTTTGGTCGGATATTTGAATCCAACCTTGCAGTTTTTGTGCGCGGTCGTGGTGTTTTCTGAACCGTTCTCAGGCTTGATTGTTGTGGCCTTTGCGATGATTTGGACAGCGCTGGCGCTTTATTCAATCGCTGTTTGGTCTCAGGACAAAGCTTCACGCAAAGCTAGTGTTGCAGCATCGGCATCTGGGACCACTGTAATATAATCCAACAGGCTGGCATCCGCGAAACCCTGTATCACAACGTGGTTCACAAGGGAAATTAGATGATCCCAATAACCTTTTGTATTTAATAAATAAATAGGTTTCTCATGTAGGCCCAATTGACGCCATGTCAGTGCCTCAAACAACTCATCCAGTGACCCAGCACCACCCGGCAGAACCACGACTGCGTCGCAGTTCATGAACATCACCTTTTTGCGCTCGTGCATTGTCTCGGTCACAATATATGTTGTCAGATCGGTCTTGCCGACCTCCCAATCCACAAGATGTTGGGGAATGACGCCAAAGGTGTTGCCACCCTCATCTTGTACCGCGCGAGCGACTGTGCCCATTAAGCCGACATCGCCTGCGCCATAAACCAAACGCCAACCATTTTTGACTAACGCAACACCGATATTTCGCGCTTCAATCGCATAGGATGGATCAACACCGGCTCGAGAACCACAATAGACGCAGACTGATTTAGGGGGCATCGAACGCTCCTGTAGACGAAAAATTATGTAAATTTGACCCATCGGGTTTTGACCGCTTGTATCGTGCTTGTTATGTAGGCTCAATATATTAGGCCGTTATTCGACGGCCCAGATTGTACGCAGTTGTTTGCGGTGCATCGAAGGAACATAAAATGAGTAAACTTGCAGCTTTTTTAAGCAAAAACGCAGGCACCGTTGTGGGTACTAGCGTCTTGGCAGTTGCTGCTGTTGGCGTGGGTATATATCTTGCTATACTCAAACCAAATGATGCTGTTCAAGGCGCAGTTCAAAAGATTTCTTTGTCTGCTGCATCTGCTCCACAAACAACTATTTCTGAGCCATTTGTTGCCGCTGCTGAAGCGGTGATTGAAGTAGTAGAAGAGCCAGAGAAAGAATTAGCAGAAGAGTTTTTGGTTGTTGAGCCTGTTTCACCCAGCATTGATGAAGTCCGCAGCGAATCTGATGGGTTGACCATTTTAGCTGGACGGGGGGAACCCAATTCGAAGGTGACTTTGTTCGTTGATGAAATTGAAAAATCTAGTGTTAGTGCTGGTAATGATGGAAGCTTCGCAATCATTACCTTTCTGGATCCATCATCAGACCCAAAAGCTTTAAGTGTTGTTCAAGAAGTTGGTGATCTCGAAATAGCTGCGGCCGACATAATCTTGGCTCCACAGCTTTTAGTTGCGGAGGACGAGAAGTTTCAGGCTTTGCCAATTGAGCAGGCGGTAAAGGTTGATTCAGATGCAGTTAAGCTCGCTGAAGAAGCAAAAACGGTCAAAGCTGACGTCGAAGACCAAGTTGCTGTTTTGGTTACTGACACAGCTTCAGTCTCTGAAGTAGCTTCTTCAGTTAAGGCCGAGGCCTACACCCTAACGCCTGGTGAAGGTTCTCAAGCTAATTTTTCAAAGCTCAACCTTGATGTAGAGGAACCTAAGGTCGATGTAACTGATGGTTCCCGGACTGAGGAGCAAAAGGTTCCTGCAGCAAAACAGCTAATTCCGGTTACTAAGGAAACTAAAACGGAAGTTGCGATTCTGAAGTCAGACGAAAATGGCGTCGAAGTGATCAACCGTTCTAGCGCACCTGAACTCATGTCTAATGTTGAAATTGACACCATAAGTTATTCGGAAAAGGGTGATGTTTTACTAAGTGGGCGCGCTCAGTCGCAGGCGGCATCGATTCACGTTTATTTGGACAATACTGTCATAGCAACCTTGGCAGTTGATACATTTGGGCGCTGGCGTGGTGAATTGCCTGATATAGATGCGGGCGTGTACACGCTACGGGTAGACGAAGTGAACGTAAAGGGTGACGTCACCAGTCGCGTTGAGACCCCGTTTAAACGTGAAGCTCCGGAAGTGCTTGAAGCCGCGGCAGGCAACAGCGACGTACTGGTTAAGGCTATTACAGTGCAGAAAGGTGCTACGCTTTGGGCAATTGCGCGTAATCGTTATGGCGATGGCATGTTGTATGTGCGCGTTTTTGAAGCAAATGCGGACTCAATCAAAGATCCAGATCTGATTTATCCTGGTCAAGTATTTAAACTACCAGGCTAGACCAGCTGTTAGAATTATGCGGCTCAACTTAAATAACAGAATTAGTGCTGGCTGACTGGCACATCTTAAAGGAGGTGTTTATGTTAAGGGATCCAATTGTTTAGGATTTTATATGCCCCCTGAAACCTCCGATGCACCCATTCTTACTGTAGAGCAAGAAGAACGTGCCTCCGGCATGCGTACATTGCGCAAAGTGGCCCCTTATCTTTGGCCTGATGATAAGCCATGGGTGAAACGGCGGGTTGTCTGGTCGATGATAGCATTGGTAATGTCCAAGGTCGTCGCTACTGGTACACCATTCTTAACAGGTCGTGCTGTTGATGTTCTTGGTGATGAGCGCGCTTCGTACTTAACGCTGGGCGCAGTTGGTTTGGCAGTGGCCCTGGGGCTTACGCGATTGTTCAACGTTGGCTTCCAACAGCTGCGAGATGCAATTTTTGCTCCTGTCGCTCAACGTGCATTGCGAACGTTGGCGCTTGAAACCTTTGAGCATATTCATCAGCTAAGCATGCGCTATCACATCACCCGCAAAACTGGTGGGCTGAGTCGAATTATTGAACGGGGTGTGAAAGGGGTGGAATTCCTTCTTCGTTTTTTACTTTTCTCAATTGGCCCATTGATTTTGGAGTTACTTCTAACAGCAGCAGTCTTTAGCTTTTATTTCGATATAAGATATTTGTTGGTACTAGCCGTTACTATAGGTATCTATATTCTATTTACCTTTAAGGTGACGGAATGGCGCGTTAAATTACGGCGCGTCATGAACGAACAAGATACAGATGCTAACCAAAAGGCCGTTGATAGTCTTTTGAACTATGAGACAGTTAAATACTTTGGCGCAGAGAAACGAGAATCCGAGCGTTATGACAGGGCTATGGCGGGCTACGAGGCCGCAGCATTAAAGACATCCTATTCTCTGGCGGGCCTCAATTTCGGTCAGTCATTTATCATCTCGTCTGGTTTGGTTAGCGTATTAATATTGGCAGCCATTGGCGTCGAGAACGGCAGTTTGACAGTTGGCGACTTTGTCATGGTGAACGCTTACATGATTCAAATCATGTTGCCATTAAACTTTTTGGGATCTGTTTACCGCGAAATCCGTCAGGCACTAGTGGACATGGGACAAATGTTTACTTTGCTGGAACAGCCAGCGGATGTGAGCAACGCAGTAGGCTCCAAACCCATGGACGTTACAAGTGGCGAGATCGTATTGGACGATGTTTACTTCGGTTATGATAAAGACCGCATCATTTTGAAGGGCGTGTCTGTCACGGCAAAACCCGGCCAAATGCTTGCTATTGTGGGCCCGACAGGTTCAGGAAAATCTACAATCGGCCGTTTGCTTTTCCGGTTCTATGACGTTTCTGGAGGTGCATTGCGCATTGATGGGCAGGACGTTCGTGACGTGACACAAGAGAGCTTACATGCGGCCATTGGCGTGGTGCCACAGGATACGGTTCTGTTCAACGACACCATCCGGTATAACATCGCCTATGGCCTAGATGGTGCAACGCAAGAGCAAATCGAAGACGCGGCACGTTCAGCACAAATTCATAACTTTATTATGAGCTTGCCTGAGGGGTATGAGACCGCGGTGGGCGAACGTGGCCTGAAACTGTCGGGTGGTGAAAAACAACGTGTCGGTATTGCGCGTACTTTGTTAAAAGACCCGCCAATCTTGCTGTTGGATGAGGCGACATCAGCTCTGGATTCAGAGACCGAACAAGACATTAAAGAAGCATTGATGCAAGCTGGGCGGGGCCGCACAGTTTTGACCATTGCACACCGTTTAAGCACGATAGCCGAAGCTGATCGCATTATCGTTCTCGAAAAAGGTGTGATTGTTGAGACGGGTACGCATGATGAATTGTTAAGTAACGATGGTCGTTATGCTCAGCTTTGGCACCGTCAACAAGCCGACGAAACTGTCGGTCAAAAAGGGGTTCCTAATGCGCAGCGCAAGTGATGTTTGTCAGCGTTCTGTGTCCTCTCTCAGATTTTTCAAGTAAGATGATGTTAATGGGCTGATTATTGCCCCTTTTCCTTAATCTGCAGGTTTGACGAACTTAGCTTATTGACTTTCATCGAAGTCCCAAAGCAGTTCATAGCTTGAGGCTTTTCTTGCTTGTTTTTGCAGAGCCCAGTCTTTTGCGGATTTACTGGCGCGCCCTAATGATAGTTTTGCCAGTAAACTGGCGAACCAAAGCGCGTATGTTGTCGCCCAGACCCGCATTGCAAGCAAGGAAGGCGTGATCATTAGTGTCAGAACTGTCGCAATCCCGAGCCCAAAGACGACGGCAGTGGCCAGTTGTTTCCACCAAAGCGCGGTTGGGCTGTCGATGGTATAGCCTCCATCAGCAAAATCAAGGCTTAGGCCAAACATCATCGGTGCAAGGCCAGCCATTGTTGTGATTGTAGTTAGCAATACAGGGCGAATGCGGTCTTGTGCAGTGCGAATGATGGCTTCAATCCGCGGCATGTAGCGTTCGTATTCCTGATAGGTATCGATCAGCACGATGTTGTTATTCACAACGATTCCGGCTAGCGCAACAATCCCTGTACCTGTCATTATTATCGAGAAGGCTTGGTCCATGACCAACATCCCAATCAAGACGCCAGTCGTTGAAAGCACTACAGCAGCAAGAACCAGAACTGCATTATAAATGCTGTTAAACTGTGCGAGTAAGATAATGAACATCAGGCCAAGCGCACCGGCAAAGGCGTTCATTAAAAATGCACCGCTTTCTGCCTGATCTTCTTGGTCGCCCGTCCACTCGTGTTCGAGACCCGCCGCAAATGGATCCGTGTCGAGCCATTTGGTGAGTTGCTCAATTCGTTCCCCTGCAGTGATGGGTTTCCACTGTACGTTCTCATCTGCGATCAGAGTGTCTAATTGCGCAGCTGTGACTTCTGGATCGAGTGATAGGACACTATAGCGAACATCGTTTTTATCAGTGATGTTTCCGCTTTTGTTAGGACGAAGTGTTGCAACGATTTCTTCGACCGGTTCGCCGTCAATATCGACAGTTCTGATTAATTTCTGCAAACCGTTTTCAAGTCCGGCCTTTACATCGAAGTAACGCTTTTGCCCAATGCGGCTGATTTGGGCTAATTTCGGAACTGGCGTGCGCGTGATGAAGTTGGCCAATGGAACAAGACCGTCACGGGTGCGCACCTTCAATGTATCAAGTGTGCTTAAAACGCGATCGTTTTCGGGCAAACGCACGCGAATTTCAATTTCTTCGTCGGAGCTGTCAACGCGCATGGTGTCCAGTAGTAAGCCGCGGGTCACTAGTTGAACCATAGCCCCAACAGTAGCAACATCAGCGCCGTATCGTCCTGCTTTTTGAATATCTACATTGATTTGCCAATCAATGCCGGGCAGGGGCCGTGTGTCCTCAATTAGAAACAGTCCAGGTGTTGTGTCGAACTGTTGGCGTGCTGCCGTTGTTGCGGTCAACAAATCGTCCCAGTTGTCACCTCTAATCCTCAGATGCACTGGTTTGCCGCTGGCTGGGCCACGCGAGAGGTTAAGAATTTCAATTTTAATGCCAGGTATTTCTTTCAGCTGCGCAGTTAGCTCATCGATGATGGTGTCACCATCAAATGCTTTGGCCTTAACTTCGCGTGAAATGATGTAACCAGTGAATGGTATTTTGAACCACGCTTCACGGCTGTTTGGCCTATCTTCCCATGGGATTGTTTCCAGTTGGATTTGCCCAATGGTGTCCATTGGGGCCTGCGCACCGCCTGTGTTAGCATTTAAGCCTCCGTTGCCTGCAAAGGCGAACGCGGTGTCGATGCCTGGATGAGCACCAATGATATCTTCGGCTTGCTTCACTAATGCATCTTTTTCATCAAGACTTAGGTTTCCGCGCGCGAGGACATAAACAACAGCTTGCTCGGGTTCGGACTCCACAAAGAATTCGACGCCTTTGTTATTGTTGCCAAAGTAGATGTAAGTGGTACCGACAAAAACAAAGACAAACCCCGCCATCAAAAGAGGCATCATTGGATTACCAACTATTGCTTCCATTAGGTGACCGAAGGGTGAGCGCTGATAGCCTGAGCGGACTTTAAGTTGGCGGTTGCCAATTATCTTCCCAGCAATCCACGCTCCACCGCGGCCAAGGCGAGGTAAGATAGCCAAAACAACGATGAACAGGCCAAGAGCACTGGTGACGACAACAGCTGAAGCAACCGCCATCAACAAGATCACTCCAAACGCCTTAATGAAGGATGGTATAACAGAACCCGTGATATTCTGACCGTCCATGTCGGCAAAGGCAGCACTCATAAGCCCGCTAAGAGGTGCAGGGCCAGTTGGGTTGCCAACACTGTCAACGGGCGCAGTAAAGCCCACTGCAATTGTAAAACCAGCGATAAGGACGAACGCGACCATCATCGCGACGTGTGCAAGAATGGGGAGGCGTGAAACCGTGTCCATTCCATCTGTAATGAATTTCTCCAACTGTCCTGTGACGCCGCCCATAACAGGCAAGTACACAAGCGCAACAACCAACGACGCTGACAAAACAAATATTAACGTAACTGGCAACATGCCCATGAATTGGCCTGGAACCCCGGGCCAGAACAACATAGGTAAAAACGCACAAAGCGTTGTGGCTGTTGAAGATATTACGGGCCAGAACATGCGTTTGGCGGCGTCTACATAGGCCTGCATTGGCCCTGCCCCCTCAGCCTGTCGTTTGTCGGCGTATTCAACCACTACAATAGCACCATCCACTAACATACCAACGGCAAGAATTAGACCGAACATAACAATATTCGAGACCGATATGCCCATCAAGGCAAGCAGAACAAAACACAAAAGGAATGAGGTGGGGATCGCGAAGCCAACTAGTAGGGCGGCGCGGACACCTAGAGCCGCCAATACGACAATCATAACCAATGCGATCGCTGTAAACACAGATCCTTGAAGCTGTTGAACCATTGAATTCACAACACGTGATTGGTCGTTTGACGTCCCAACCTCAACAGCTGCAATCAAACCTGCAGGCCACTCAGAGGATTTTCTTGCAACAATTTCTTTAACCAAGGTCGCTGTATCGATTAGGTTGAAACCTTTGCGTTTTACGACTTGTAAGGCAATGGTTTCCGCCCCGTTAAAACGCGCAGTGCTTTCGCGGTCTTCGAAGGTCAAGTTTATTTCGGCTAAGTCGCCAAGGGTTACAACACGGTCGCCGTTGGTCTTAACGGGAAGAGCGTAAACATCCTGAGGATCATTGAAAGAGGATGGTATCTTGACAGCAAAACTGCCCTGCTTTGTGGAGACTTCGCCCGCCGCGATCAATTGGTTGTTGTTGCGCACAACATTCACCAACTCTGCGGCTGTCACGTTATACGCCTCCAGGCGCAATGGATCGATGATCACTTCTAACATCTCATCGCGGTTACCCGTAACTGGGGCTTCCAGGATTGCATCTAGACTTTCAAGTTCGGCCTGTAAATCTTTTGCAACGCGAGCCATCGTTCTTTCTGGAACTGGGCCAGACAAATTTACAATGATTATAGGAAATTCAGAAAAGTTGAATTCTGAAATCGAGTATGATTCAGCTCCTACAGGGAACTGTGCTTGGGCTTTACTAAGTGCATCACGCGCATCAGCAGTAACTTGTGTTTTGTCCCAACCGAATTCAAACTCCAGCACCAGATTAGCGTAGTTTTCGGCCGCAGTACCGGTCATCTTCTTCAGACCATCAAGGTCCGCCAATTCATTTTCCATCGGCTTAACTAGCAATGTTTCGCTGTCAGCAGCCGAAATGCCGGGAAAGGGGACCGATACAATAAGCATCGGAATTTCGATATCTGGCTCACCTTCTTTTGGCAGCGTTGTATAAGCAAAACCTCCAACCAGAAGTGAGAGGACAATAAATGCCAGGACCATTCGTGCACGAGTGGCGGCCCAATCAACTATTCCAGTCATTTACTTAGCTCCCGAAAGGTCGGATTGACTTTAACGCCAGCGGTTACGTATTCTTGACCTACAACGATCACATCTAATTTTTCTGGCAACCCAGTTAGCCAAACACCATCAACAGTATCACGCAACAATTGAACGGTTTGGAAATTCACAACACCCTCATCATCAATCACACGCAAACCTAGGGCACCTTGGTTGTTTAAAGTCAAAGCAGATTGAGGCAGCAGGTGTGCTGTAGTTCCACTTGCACCAACCAAGATCTCAGCGGTTTGGCCGTCGCGGATGTTTAGTTCAGGGTTTGGAACTTTGATTTCAACTCGGAATGTGCGTGTTGTTGGGTCTGCGGCATGACCAAGAAATGTCACTACACCGCTGATTTTGTCACCGCCAGCTGCAAGACGGCCAGCCGCAGGGGAGCCCATTTCGATACGATTTACTTCGGTTTCAGGAATGAATGCGACTAACTTGATTGGATCAAGCTGGATAATTGTCGCGCACAAGGACCCCGGCTGAAGCAAACTACCCAATTCGGCTGTTTTTGCTTGCAGCAAACCTTTGAATGGAGCTGTTATTTTTAAGCGTGCAAGTTCCTTTTTTGCCGCAGCAATGCCTGCAATGGCAGATTCAATGCCAGCTTCAGCAGATTGTATGCCTGAGTTTGCAGCTGAAAGTCCTGAATTAGCAGCCTCTACGCCGGCTTCTGCTGCAGCAACTGCGGCGTTCGCGGCATTAACGCGGGTGTCAGTAGCAAATCCGTCTTCACTTAGTTTTACGGCAGCGTTTTGGTTTACTTTGGCTTCGTCAAGACGCGCTATGGCTTCAATTATACGCGCCTGGGATTCTGGAACGCGACTTTGAGCTTCGGAGAGACGGGATTTTGCCTCTGCAAGGCGGGATTTTGCTTCCGCAAATGATGCGCCGCGTGTGCCTGGGTCAAGCTCGCAAAGCAGTTGACCTGAATCAACAAAAGTACCGCTTTGCAAGGGTGGGGAGACGACAGTTGCTGATGTTTCAGAACGTACTTCAACCTGACGAGCTGCCTCGGTTTGGCCACGTAAAATAACCGCACTTTCAATGGATTGTGATAGTGAGCGTTGCGCGACAACTTTAATCAGCGGTACAGTATCAGCCTCATCTTCCGCAACTGGCTGTGATCGGTTTGCGTTTGAGGTTTCATCTGTCAGGCCCAGTAATGTGCGCGCTGTTTCGCGGTCAATGATTGCAAAATATAGGATAATCGCCACGATAACGGCCATCAAAATTGATAGAATTCGCATATATTGCCTCGTTCAGTTTATTTGGAGGGTGTTAAAAGCTGCTCAACACACAATGTACAATGCCTTCCCGAGCGTAATCCTGTACAAGCTTCCCTTGCGCTCATTCTTGACCTCTTACAATTGGGGCCAAAGGTCGCAGTATTCTGGTGTCTATTAAAAGATCCGGCTGTTTTTGGCAAAAACTTCTATTCTTTGCAGTTGTGAATTTGGTTTTGAACGGGTCAACCGGGGAGCCTTTGCTATTGTTTAAATGAAAT
>Ga0206677_10004369_pt1 | contig 11569 bp, 10 predicted proteins | sample M130m12015metaG_FD_155475 | JGI IMG/M metagenome (GOLD analysis project Ga0206677, IMG submission 155475) | Ammonia-oxidizing marine archaeal communities from Monterey Bay, California, United States - M1 30m 12015 | ecosystem: Environmental > Aquatic > Marine > Intertidal zone | place: USA... | reverse complement strand
AGATCTTGTTCAATAGTATGATAAACATGAGCGTTTGTCACCGACATTCTCCCACTTCCTCCTCTTTCCACAACATGGTGTCCGCATAGATATGAACCGAATCTTTGCCTCATACTTGTTCTCGTTCCACCAATCTTTAAAATTTCACCATTTCTCGTAATAAAGTAAATCTGTTCATTTCTTACTCTAAATGCTTCTTCTTCATAAGGCACTGGCATAATAACAGTTTGTCTTCGGGAATCACTATCCAGAACTATGCGTGAACATTTTTGGATGTTCCCTCCGCACCTATCTATAAATTCCTGTATTTGTAGGTGAGCGGTGTTGTCATTTATTTCATTGGCCCATTCGTCTCTCGCAAGTTGACCGTCCATGTGGATTTGAAGCTCTCTTTGGTTTGTTTTTGTTTCTCCTGACATTGTTTTTAGTTATTTTGATACTGAATGATATATATAAAAAAACTTCAATTTAATCAAAAAAATGGTATTTGAATAATGGCTAATAAACTGGGGGGCTTTATAAATTATCTTCAATAAACTTGATTTCTTCCTTTGAAATATCAAATTTTTTATATACCGAATCATAATCATCACAATAAGGAAATTTCTGTAGAATACGGATGTTATTAAAATTACCATAGCGGCAAATATTATTGATAAATTTATACATTGGATGATTTAAAACTTGACTAATGTTTTTGGCTTTTTTTTCATTAGGGCACTGAATGAAAGCAATTGATTGTGTCATACCACAGTTATCAACAAATGTCCCATAATACGATGTTGTTGAAATAAATACTTTCCATCCTTTTTGGTATTTATGTGGTCTTGAACTCCATACTGTTTGCTTTGGGGTATGAATGATTTTATGTTGAAATTTCTCATCTTTTTGTGAGGCAAGCAACAGTTTTTTTGTATATTTATGTAAATCGCTACTGGTTTTCACTTGAAATTTAGGATTGGAGTTATCAATAGTCTTATGAATGATTGATTGTATAATTTTATTATAGTAAAGAGGAATGTAGTTTCTTTTTTCGCTTTTAACAGTGTCCTTATATATACTTTTTTTCCATTTACCTTCTATCTCAATGTCTTTATAAAATGGTTTATTTTCAATTAAATACCAAACAAATGAAGAGCCTACTTTTTTAAAATATTTTTTTGCAATATGAATATTTAAATGGACAATTTGCAATTGTGTCAGTCTGCCTATTAATGTATTTCTATCAGCCAGAGACATCCAATTATCAGGTGTGATATAAAGTATAAATCCAGATGGGTTTAAAAATTCAAATGATTTTTTTATAAAAAGTCCTATTAAATTGTGGTTTTTTGATGCTCTTTTTCCATCTGGTAAAAGTTTTGCATATGGTGGATTTGCCACAATTAAATCAAACTTTATTTCACAATTAAACTTTAAAAAATCCTCATTATAAATATTTAATTTATTATCAAAAGTTTGTTTAAGAATTTCCAATCTATCTGTGTTTGTATCATTGAAATATAACATATTTGATAAAATGTGGTTTTTATCATGATACTCGAGTAATTTGTAAAATATAACAATTGAAAAATTACCACATCCACAACATGGGTCTAAAATTTTTATATTTTTATTTTTCCAAAAATTACCTGGTATTTTAGAAATCATTTCTTCAACACAATCAATGGGTGTTGATACATCGTTTGATGTGGCAACTAATTTTTCATCTTTATTCAAAATATCGTCATAATATTTTTTTATAATTACATATTCCTCATTAATAGTTGGATTTGATGGTTTTAATGGTTTTAATGTTTTTTTTAATGGTTTTTTTAACATTTTTTATATTTAAATATTTTAAACATATTTTTAAATCAATTTATTAGTTTTTTCATTTTTTAATTAATTTTTTCATAATTTTTTATTTTTTCACAAAAAATTAAAAAATTATGAAAAAATTAATTAAAAAAATTAAAAATATAAAATGTTGTTTGTTTATATTATTAAAGAATATGTCTGAATTGGCTGATATTGAACAAAAATTTCAATTTGGCACCTCTGCTAAATTTGATTTTGACATAAGAAATTATGATATTAATGACATGATGAACATATTAAATATTAGTGGTGACCCAAGTAATTTAAATTATTATTCTGTTAAAAAAAAGACAAATAGTGTTATTCAAAAATTACGTGAAGATGAAAATCTCTCCAGTGAGATGAAAGATAAGTTTGAAAGTTTTTTAAAAGCTCTCGAGTTTTTTTTAGTTTATAAATATAATGTCAAAGTTGATAATTATGTAATGGATAAGAAAAAAATAGACCCCAGTAAATTATTAGCCAATGTTAAAGTTAACGATGGTAGAGATGGAGGTGGTGGGGGCGGTGGAGGGGAAATGGTATCTGTTAATACATACAGAAGAAATATTGTAAAAAGACAATTAAGTTTTGATACCAAGTTTAGGCCAAATTATTTTAAATCTTCACCCGCTAATTTTAAAATGGTATTGGCAACCCCACTGAAAAATGTAATTGCTATGAGACTCATTTCACTTGAGTTTCCCAATGTTGTTTATGATATTGACGCTACTTTAGGTACCAATGAGTTTTCTGTCATTTATCATCCTGATAATAATACTGATTTTGGTGGTGTTGGAAATGAAGAAAATACTAACGACGGAAATACGGCGAGAGAAAGAAGAGAGAGATATAATATAAAATCAGTTGGAAGAAAAGTTGGTGGTGTTGGTGGTCAAACAGGTCCTGATACTACAGAGTCTGGTTCGACAGGTAATGGAAATACTACAATAGGTTGGGAAGCAAAATATAAACTTCCATCTGGAAATTACCAATCAAATACTATAACTGCTGCTTTAAATAATTTTATTACAGATGATAAAATACTTTTTAGTATTGATACAAAGACGGGTCGCACCGTAATTAGTACTGATATTTCTGGTTCTGGAATAGCAGGCGATTTAGACGCTGATGCTACATTTGACCTGGATTTTACCAACACTGTTGAGCCAAATATACCGATAACTAAAAATTTAGGTTGGAAACTAGGTTTTAGACAAGTAAAATATTCAGGTTCAACCACGTATATTAGTGAGGCACCTATTGATTTGGGTGGTCAAAAAGTATTGTTCTTCTGTATAGACGACTATAGAACAAATGTTTGTGAAAATGTTAGTATTGTTTATGAAAATTCTTTTATGAATAGAAATATTATGGCGAGGATTCCTCTGCGACAAGGTAAATTTGTAGTTGTTTATGATGATGGTTCGGATAATATTCGAAAAAGTAGAGAATATTTCGGGCCTGTTAAAATAGATAAGTTGCATTTTACTTTGATGGATGAGTATGGTATAGAAATTAGACAAGGCTATAGTGACTTCTCTTTTGGGTTAGAATTTGATATATTATATGAAAAGTAAGATATATGAATAAAGTTGATGAAGGCAAGGATATAAATAAATATGGGAGTATATTTAGAATTGATTATGATTATGAATTTGAAAAATTTAATTATTCTGATAAAAATTTGAATGATAAAAATTTGAATGTTTATCATTTAGAATGTTTGGAAATATTGTCATTGGAAAACTGGAATAAGTGTTTTCTTTTAGATAAAAGACGCAAAATTATTGATATAAATTATCCATATTTTGGTGAAATTTGTTGTGATTTACAGAAATCTTTAAAAGGAACCTTGAATTTTACAGGTAATAGTTTTACAAGTGAACCTCTTATACCCGGTGATTTAGAAACTTATTATTTTCAGTATATGGCCCAACAATTATTTGGTTCTCATGTTGCGTTCCATGGTTTTCAAAATTTAGCAGAAATAAAGAAAAAAATATCATATGTCCCAAAACAGATTATTAAGTTATTACAAGGAAAAAGAATACTTAAGGAATTTTATAAAATTTTTGAATCGCGTTTAAATTTAGATGAAAATGGTGATAATTTGTTTGAAATTGGAGATGTTTTAGAAATTTCTATTTTTTTTAAGAAACCGGAATTAGATATATATTCAGCAAGTGATAATTTAGCTAATAATTTCAATGCTATAAAAAATAATTTCATTATAAAAGATAGTTTGTGGAAGATTTATTTTATCTTACTATAAACTTTTGGGAAAAGTTTAACAAAAGTTTGTTTTTTAAAAAAGTTTAACAAAAGTTTGTTTTTTAAAAAAGTTTAACAAAAGTTTGTTTTTTAAAAAAGTTTATAAAATTATTAGAATAAAAAATTATATTTAGTATTATTATAAAGATATGGTAAGTTTACAAATTCCGTTATTATTTGATATCTCCGCCGGAGGTATTGTTTTTGGTGAAACTGTCACAGATACTGATTTATTTGATACTCATTTAAATTTTGAAGTTTCAGGAACTAGTGGGAGCGGTCTTGTTAATGAATTTAAGAAAATTATGTATGCAGACCCTTCTGAAAATGATGTCAGTGGTGTTCTTTTCTATTCCACCACAGCCGGATTAAGTACCTCGATGGGTGCTCAAATTTCTTACGCTATTTTAGGAAGCGATGCTACTCTTATTCAGCCTTCGGCTACCAGTTCAGCTGATGCCAGTGGTAATACGGGCGATTCCCACAATAAAAGATACATGACACCTGGTATTCCCTTACCTAATTATGGTAAAACTACAGCAGAGGCAGTGGCATCAAACGACACCTCGCAAAAATATTACACTTCCGCACTTGTGGATGCAGCTGGTTCATCTTTTGGACGTATTATGATTCGTCTTTTGGCAACCCATCTCATGGGACACCCATTTGCACAGGCTTTCATTGCAAACGAAAGCAAAATTATTTCTGATATTTCCAATACTAATATTACTTCACAACTTGAAACCAGATTATTGAAAAACGATTCTACTATGTTTACCGATGGTGGAACTAATAATATTGCAGCTGCAACCGCTGATGGTGCAAGATACAAAGCAGATAAAAAAGATGGTATTAGAAATCAAATCTTACAGAGTATTTACGAAGCTCTCTTGGGAACTGCTCCTGAAAGATTTGATCTTTCGGGAAATGATGCAGGCGCTGATGTAAGTGGTGCTGATGTAAGTGGTGGTACTGATTTTGATTCTGGTAATCTCGACCCATCCCAATGTCGCCCAAGAATATTACCATTCCAAGCAGGTGATTCTATTTCATTTTACTTTAGACCACGCGTTAGACTTGGAATTGATGATTCGGTCGGTGGTGCCGGTGCTGAATATGGTAATCCTGACCTTAGTGGTGTCGGTCAAGGTGCAGCTGGTACGACTGATGCAACAATTACGGATATGTTCTTTAATCCAAGACACAGATGGATTGCTCATTCTAACGCTGCACATGTAACAAACAATGCAGCAACTACGGCAGCTGCTGCATTTGCTGTCGGAAATCATGTTGATACATATGATGCTGACTCTCGTACTTTACCCGGAATTACAATGACGGGAACTGATCTCGTTCTAGGAAAAACTGCTGGTCAAACAGGTTATGCTGGTGAAGACACCGATGGAACTGTTTTTGATGGACATTGCTGGAAAGTAAAAGTTACCATGACATAAATATTATAATAATTTTGATTAAAATTTATTATAATAAAAATTTTTATCATTATTATGTATTAGAATGGTAAATTTAAATATCCCTTTGTTATTTGATATATCTGCAGGTGGAATTGTTTTTAATGAAGCTGTTTCATCAATTGACGTGTTTGATTCGCATTTAAAATTTCAATTATATGGTGATTCCAGTGCTGGTTTAATTGATGAATTTAAGAAAATTTTATATGCTGATGCTTCTGAAAATGATGTTAGTGGTGTTCTTTTTTATACAAGTGATTCAACTGATATAGCAACAACTTTAGCAAATATCATTTCTGATAAAATTTTAGGAGAAAATTCTAAACTTATACAGCCTTCTTTACAGACTACAGGTGATGATGGAAATATTATTGATAATTTTACTGTCAAATATAAACCACCGGGTATTCCACTGCCAAATTATTCTGTGAATTTTAATCATTTAGGAAGAAATAATGGACCCACCACTGCTGATAATATAGGATATGATGTTACGGGACAACAATATTATAAAAAAGGAATAACAGATGGGACAGGTACTTCTTTTGGTAGAATATTAATTCGATTATTGTCTACCCATCTTATGGGGCATCCATTTGCTCAATCATTTTTATCAAATGAAAGCGACATAATTAGAGATATTTCTAATGCAAATACAGGTGACCAACTTAAGGAAAGGTTATTGAAAAATGATCCAGATTTATTCTCTGCCCATGGAACTGGGGACGCCGGGAAAGTTGATATCAGTAGTGTTAATATTGTTACTACGCATGGTTCTAATAGTGAGTATGATTTGTTTGCCCCAACGCTTAAAACACGTGGTATTCGTAATGCTTTATTGCAATCATTGTATGCCGGTTTGCTTGCAGCAGATACCTCTCGTTTCGATTTATCTTTAAATGATGTGGGATTAGATGTTAGTGCTAATGATTTATCTGGTGGTGATGATTTTGATTCTGGTAATTTTGACTCGAGTTATAATATTCCAAGAAGATTACCTTTTAGGCAGGGTGATACATTGTCATTTTACTTTAGACCAAGAGTAAAATTAAATACCGACCCTGTAATTACAGAAAATAATAAATTTTATGGTAATCCTGACATTAGTGGTGTTGGACAAGGTTCCAGTGGATTTTCATCTAAAAATATACAAGAAGTGTTTTATCAACCCCGTCACAGATGGATTGCACATCAAAATGCTGCAAAAGTTTATAACTCATCATCTACTACTGAAAATTCCGTATTGGGTAACGGATATGATACATACGCAGGTGTTACTGGCGACGCTGTTCCAAATATTCTCATGACCGGAACTGATTTACATAATGATTTACCAATTGATGGAACCACGATTGGCAATGGAAACAGCACGGTTTTTGATGCTCATGTCTGGAGAATTAATATTCAACTTTAAGGGGACACCCCTTATGAACCCCTTTAAGGGGACACCCCTTATGAACCCCTTTAAGGGGACACCCCTTATGAACCCCTTTAAGGGGACACCCCTTTAAGGTGGACATTCAGTGATTTTTCAACATTCTAATTTAATAAATTAATCTTTAAAAACAGTAATTAATTTATTAAAAAAATATATTTATTTTCTTCTTTTACTCTTTGTTTCGTGTTTTCTTTTTCGTTTTCTTTTGCGTTTTGTTTTTCGTTTTGTTTTTCGTTTTGTTTTTCGTTTTGTTTTTCGTTTTGTTTTTCGTTTTCTTGTGCCTTTTCTTGTGCCTTTTCTTTTGCGTTTTGTTTTGCGTTTTGTTTTTCGTTTTAGCCACGATGCACCACCGATGTCGGCTTCCATGATTGCAGTCAGGACTTGTGTAAAAATCCTGTCGTTCCAACCATGGCCTTCTAGGATTCTTTTATTTCCGTCTAAATCCCCTTGTTCCATCCATGCTTTTATTTTTGCAATTAGTTCGCGTATATTGTCTATAATATTTTGGTCATTTTGAATAATCTCATTAATTTCTCGTTGTGCATTTGCTCCTGCTGATGCTGCTGAAATTATTGCCTTCTTCTGCTGCTCGAAGATGTTTTTAGCTTTCACGTCGGCACCTTCCTTTGTCTCCTCGTTCGTCCATTCCGCACTTTCTCTCATCTCGTCGATCATATTTCGTGCATTGAATGTCGCCTCCTTTTCCGATACTTCTGGTATCATTCCTGCTGCGAAAAACGGTAACATTTCCTTCATTTCCAATCCGAATTTATCTTTTTTCAGTTCATCTTTTATTTCTGTTTGTACCTCGGCGGCGGTGGTGGCAGTATTCAACATTTGTTGCAAACCTAGAAGGTAAATTTTCATTTGGTGTAATATTGGTGTCACGTAATGTTTTTGTCCTCTTCTCTCTTGTTCATTTAGTGCTTTTGCTTCCAGCTCGTGCAGTTTTTTTTTCGACCACATTGTTTATATAATATAATTTTATAATTATTTAATAATTATAAAATTTAAATCTTTTCAAAACGCACTAAATATTTTACTATTTCTAAACAAGTGATATGTAACTGATTATTTTTCTTCGAATTTCGAGCGGTAGTTTGTTACCAGGTAGATAATTGTAATATGCAATTGTTGTATCTTCGCATTTTTTCTTAAGATTCAATAAATTTTTTATTAATTTTCTTATGTATTTTGTATGGACTATGAAAACACCACCGTGGTATTCTGAATACTTATCATAATCAATAATTTCTACATTTAAAATTGGAATATATTTTTTAGTTGTTGTGATATATATGCTTTGCATGAATTTGCTAAATTGTATGTCTTTTTCTAAATTGGTAAAATTTCTTAAAATATTTAAAATAAAGGGACGAAGTGCACGACTCATTTTATGAGTTATGAAAACTTGTTGACTACATAATATTTTGTTTGCTTTTTTTTGAGATTTTAGAATACTTTTTAAAAGTAAATCGTTATTTGACATTTTTTTAAAAATTTATTGGGATTTTTTTTGGGATTTTACTGTTATTATGGTATAATTGAAACAATGAAAAATTTATCAATTTAATTTATATATTATATGTTGCGAGAGCAACATATAATATATAAATTAAATATAAATGAATTCAATGTTTACAAAGAGTTTCGAACCTTTATCTCAAAGTGAAAGAATAAAGAATAAAAGAAATAAAGCCATTTTTCAAGGTATATCCAACTCAAATGACGTTTGTTTAGATAAAAAAGGAAACATTAAGAATGCAAAAAATTACGAAAGCTTTATGAATACCGTTAATGGTTTTTATGAATGCAAAAGAAATGACATTTCAAATAACAGAGATTGTTTTAATACATATTTAGACGAAGGCACAGATAATTTCAGCGTTACTACATTTCAAGATGCCAGAAGTAATTTTATTGATTTTCAATTATATGATGAAAGTGGTGATGCAGGCTCCGTTGGCAGAAAAAATGTAAAAGCAAATATAGATGGAACGAACAGTTTTCATGAAAACGTTGGTCTTGAGAATACTTCCAGAGAAAATGTAGGAATTAATACTGCGGCTAACATAACATATCCATATGAAAAACCGGGATTATGTTCTGATTATGTTTTACAAAAAGTATCATATTTTGACCCATCAGGTAATTTTGGGAAACGGTTTGCCAAAGATATTAAGAAATATTTTCCTCTTACAAAGATAGGAAATATTTAATACTTTTAATATTTTTTGTAAAATATTAAAAGTATTAAATATATACAATGGTAAATAAAGCTCTATTAATTGGTATTAATTATTTAACTAGTAATAGATATAGATTACATTCACCCATAAATGATGTTAATATTATGAAAGATTTTTTAATAAATTATTTGAACTATCAAGAAGAAGATATTATTATATTAAGTGATTCACCAAAGATAAAAGAAAATGCGAGTTTTTTTAATATTGTAAAACATATTAAATTACTTGGTGAAGACTTAACATCTCAAGATTTCTTATTTATGTATTTTAGTGGACATGGTAGTTCGGTGGTTGATAGCAATGGTGATGAAGTAGATAAAAAGGATGAAATATTTTTACCACAAGATTGGCAAGTAAGCTATATTTCTGATGATTTATTTCAATCGTTAATGAAAGATTTTAAAAGTAAATTATTTGTTATGTTTGATTGTTGTAATTCTGGAACAATGTGTGACCTTAAATATTCATATAATATAAAAGATTTTACGTCTATTGAATATTTAAAAAAAGATGATAATGTTAATGACATCATTTGTATATCTTCATGTGGTGAAAATTCAAATACTTATGAAAAATATATTACTAAAAATTTTATAAATTCTGAAAAAAATAAATATTATGGTGAATTTACTATTTTTTTTCTTCATGTTTTAAAAAGTTATTTAGAAGAAAATTTATCATTTGATGATTTAACATATAAAAAATTAATATCACTAATTAATAATTTTGTCCATCCTCTACCAAAAGATAAAGATTTCACGGTTTCGTATCAATTACTTCATCAAAATACTTATAATAAGAACTTAAAACCTTATTTAGGATTGAGTAATAAAGTATTATTAAGTGATATATTTTTTAGCAGTAAAAGTTCTATTGATTCCTTGAAATTTCATAATGATGGTATAATAAATAGCCTTAAACGTAAAGGTAATTCATCTTTACATCATAAGGTTTTAAGACAACATCGTAAAATAGATTTTTTAGAAAAGAAAAACAAAAAATTACTTGAAAGAAACGAAAAATATATTTCTATTATTAACAATCATAAAATGGTTAATAACTTTGGTATGATTATCAATTAGGGGAGGACCCCTATGACCCCCGGGGAGGACCCCAATGACGTTGTTTTGTTTTTTTTTGATATTCATTTATTATAATATGATTACAGCTAATGTTTTTGGAAGTATTATGAGTGATGGTTTAAACAATTGTGGCATTGTTCCATCCTTATCTGTAAAAGAAGCAGCCAAAGGTGGAGATGCACCTACAGGAGTTATCAAATTACATAATACTACAAATAGTTCTTCGAGTAGTGTTGTTAATATTATTATTGGTAGTTCATTCGGTGGTGGTGGTATTTCCTCTATTTTATCCAATAAGTTAAGAGATATGTTGATAAATTTTGTCAATCCTTTTACTGTTGATGATATATCGGGAACCGTACAAACAAATATTAATTCTACATTATACATTAATACTATTAATGATTTTGGTGATTTTACACCCGATGTAGGAACAAATCAAAATACGTGGAATGATGAAGAACTTATTTCATCTTTTGCCCTTTCAACACTGGGTGTTGTTAATCGTGGTTTATTATTGTATTTAGATAATGAAGATTTAAAAGTTCAAGTTGCCCTTATAGCTGAAAGAATTCGAAACGAATTGGCGCCAAAATTAGTAACACAAAACGCAGGTATTATGATTGATGTTACCACTTCAGCCAGTATTGACCTTCGTTATGTCTTTTATGTTCAAAAGTATGGGCCCCCTATTGGTGGTATTTTCGACCCTATTAAATTAGCCGAATTTGTTTAAAGTAAAAATTATTTAATTTAGTAAAATCCAATATAATCTATGAATTAAAAGATATTAATAAAATGTATTATATATAATTGCATGGATCCTCCGCGTCATTCCCCTCCTTCACACACTCCCATATTCAGGGATCGCATGCGTTCGCTTGCAGAGCAGCTTCAAGCGCATGATGTTCTACTTCCCATGGCACCGAATGTGTTTCACCTTCGGCATGATACAAATCAGGAAATGCCACCGAATATGGCTGCTCCTCCCCCTCCTCGTCGTCCTCCTCTTCCTCCGCTTGATACTCGTGAGAGAAAGCAGGAATTACTCGTGGCACCGTATTTGGGTGACGATTATGGTGATCATGGGGAATTACCCGTGGCAAGGGAGGTAACGGAGGTGGTTCCGCATGCTGCTGATCAGGAAATGGTACAGAAAATTGCTGCTGCTATTAAGTATTTTGGTGATGAAAATTATAAATATAAAGATTTTGG
>Ga0206677_10004365_pt1 | contig 11576 bp, 2 predicted proteins | sample M130m12015metaG_FD_155475 | JGI IMG/M metagenome (GOLD analysis project Ga0206677, IMG submission 155475) | Ammonia-oxidizing marine archaeal communities from Monterey Bay, California, United States - M1 30m 12015 | ecosystem: Environmental > Aquatic > Marine > Intertidal zone | place: USA... | reverse complement strand
GTAACTAACAGGGAAGTATGTGCCTTACTTCTAGCTTGGAAAAAATTTACGTAATCGCGTCAACCAGAGTATCTAAATTACCCAGGCCAGATAAATAATCCCGCCGCCTCGTGTTAACTATTTGTTTTACTATCCCTGCCCAACGACCCATACAAGTCTCACAGACTGCAGCTACCTGTCGCCAAATCTTTAGCGCATATCGATAGCACAGACTCAGATACAGAATATAAAAGGCTCTTTCAGCACACCTTGATAAAATATAGTCTACACTTTGGCATAGATTAGCCTATCTCGTTTCCTTAAAGGTCTCCAATGGACTAGTTGAGACTTCAGCGCTGATAGGTTACGGCAAAGGAGATGCCCGTATGTTAAGTGGTTTGATAGGCCATTATTTGGCACGGAAAAACTGGTGTTGCACTGGCACAGAGTCCTCAGTCGATGCTTTTAAAAACCCCGTTTCTGGGTTACAACGTCCGTTAATCAAACCTCCTGTCGAGTATTTAAGATACCTGTCCTTTGCTAGAGCAAGGCCAGTAAATAGGTGCCTCTGCGCTGGCACATATCTAGGGTTGTTAATGGCATTTTTGCTGAGTGCTTGCGACAGCCCCACAACTAGCTCGACAAGTGGCCCCGTCTTTACTCAGCCACCGACATTGATGGTGCATCCAGAGACTGCGGTGCCGCTGTCAACCATGATTAGTTTTGAGGCAGATCAGCCCGTGGTAGCAAGCTACACAATTACTGCGGGTGATCGTACATGGCAAGCTCATACGCGTTCCAGTGCAGCAACTGATCAGGCGTCGTTATTCAAACCCAATCATCAGGAAGTATTGCTCAGATTTCTTCCAGATACCGAACATCGGATTATTGTTCAAATCACTAATGCGCAGGGGCAGTCATCACAAATTTCCCAGCCCTTGGTATTGCAGACCCCGCCATTGCCCAAAAGGTTTCCCACTGTAGAGGGCAATAACGGCCTATATCAAGTTCCAGGTATCACCTTACTAAGTGTGGTGGCAGATGGCCCGAGGGCAGAGCAGGAACCTGATAAAGCACAGCAGGAAAAGGCTGAGTCAGCCCCTGGCGGCTGGTTAGTAGGATTAGATGATACAGCGTCCATTGTCTGGTATATGCCCACAGATTGGCGCTGGCAAACCATTGAGCAGTTGCCCTCTGGCAATCTGCGTCTTTACAGTGATCTTGGGAGTTCTCTTGAGGTCGATATGCTCGGCAATAAAATCAGAGCTTGGGCAGCAATCCGTGATGTCGCCGGACAGCGTTATATTCAGCAACAAGGCTTACAGCCAATACGCGCGGAAATTGAGGGCATGCATCATCGCCGCCAGCTACTCCCTAATGGCAATAGCTTGGTTTTAAGCTATGAAATTGAGTACCGCAGTACCTACTTCCCCAATACACGATTAAAAACCGGCAAAACAGAACCATTATTGGGCGATATTATTAGTGAGGTTTCCCCGGTTGGAGAAACTGTTCGTCAGTGGCGGCTGGCGGACCTAGTAGATTCCAGTAGACGCACTCTACAGGCAGATACATCGACGCCATTTTTTGATTGGGCATCAGCAGAGCCGGCTGCCCAAATAGCTTGGTCCGGTGCCAGTGGATTGGTTTACGACCCAGAAAAGGGCCGTATTATTGTCGCGTTGCGCAACCAGCAGGCATTGGTTGGTATCGACTATTTCTCTGGGCAGCTAAAATGGATTCTTGCCGACCCACGAGGCTGGAAGAGCCCATGGGCAGAGCGCTTGCTCAGTGTGGCACCCCGATCTGTAGCCGGGTCTGCAACAGACGCATTGATTTGGCCCCAGGGTTTGGGTCAGCCACACCTTGGGCAAAATGGCGAAATTATCCTGCTGGATCAGCGCGTCCCGGGTAGCGAAAGCCGCATGCTAAGTTACACCGTTGACGAAACCACCATGACTTTTACTCAAAACAGTAGCCACAGAGTAAAGGCGTACCCACCGGCGCGACTACAATATATAGATTCACAACAGCGAATTTTACTGGGTACAGCTGTTGACGATGCAACACAGCATACCAGTCGACTATCTCATTTTTCACTTAAGAGCATCGTCAGCAATAGTGAGGATAAACTACAACCAGAGTATTCACTGCGCCTTGGCAATGTTTTGATCGAGGACCTTCTCGTCGTCTCCCAATTGCTGCCGCCACAGTTCCCTGCGCCACAGTCCCACAGCGCTAAAACTGCTAGAGGAAGAGCGGCTATCGGTACGCAAGATTTGGCGGCAAACAGTCCGACCACAGAAGCACCCATCACAGATAAAACAATGCCGCTGGCAGAGGGTGACTGGCGTATTTCAGTGGGCCGACCCGGACAGCAATCACAGCAAATATTGAAAATCGATCAACAGCGAGGGGCCTTGGCACTGGGTTATCTTGATCAATATCCGGTCATGGTTATGTTAAAGGGCGATCATATGCGGTTCACCTACCGCAGTTCAGGCGCTGCAGGTTCAGTTAGCTGGAAGTTTCGCGGCAGTCTTAGCGCTGGCGGGCATCAAGTCGAAGGCCTATTGAGCATTTATGACGCTGCCGGGCAAACCCTGGCCGCGCAAATACCCTGGCAGGGAACTAAACGATAACAGCAAAGCAACCTGATGAATAATTTGGGACCAAATAGCAGACAGTGTGAAAAGGAGCAACATATGAAATTATGCAAATTGGGTCAGGGATTAATAATAGGCAGTTATGTCTTTTTAACAGCTATAACAGCCCTGGCGCAGGATGAGCCCTCGTCAGAGGTGGCAATCGATGCAAGCCCTGATACAGCCGCTATCGCCGCCGCCGATGCAGCGGCAGCAGCAGTGATGCAGCAGCCTATGGTCGATTACCAGGATTGCATTAAAAACGTGATTGCCAATGACGTGCCAATGGCTGATAAACGCGCGGCAATTGCTCTGGACTGTGACAGCGAAAGGCGTGCCTTACAAGCGGCGCTGCCCACCGATTTTAACGATTTTTTGCTGCTCAATATGGATAGGCGCATCAATATGATACTGACTGCCATGCAGGATGCAGAGAGGGTAGTGGCGGACATGGTTGAAGATGCAGAGGAGATTATTGACGAAATAAACGATAAGTGACAGTCGCTGGCAGGCTTTAGGCAGATAAATCAATTTGTTGATCATGGAATGATTCAGGGACAGGGAAAATGCGTCGAACAACAGTAGCCAAATATCTATTGGTAATAATGCTTCTACTTACCGACACTCGAGCATTTGGTTGGTTTTATTTTAATTACAAAAGTTTTATTTTTGATGGTATGTCTTTCGTACCCACTGTGCCCGCCATTACAATATCTAAAACAGAAAAGAAAACTAAAAACGGTGAGTCTATTGATACCAATGGCTCCTGGACGCTGAGTTGGACTGCGTCCGCTGGTATAGGTGCTATCACCTATATTTTGGAAGAGAGTGCTGGTGGTGGTGCTTTTGGTGAAGTTTACCGCGGCTCTGGACGATCCAAAATCATTGAGGGAAAACGGGCAAATATTGAATATTATTACCGCATTAAGGCCTGTCTGTCATATCTTTGTAGCGCCGCCTCAACGGCTAAAAAGGTGCGTCTGGAGTATGCTCATCCCTCAAGCCTGTTAGGTATCCCTGCCAGCAGTGCCAATGGCACTTTTACAGTGCGCTGGACCATGCCCATATTTACGATGCACACAGCTGAATTGCAGCGTAAAAGCCCGGGCGGCTCCGCCTGGACAACGGTTATCGGTAGGGGCCGCACCTCCTCAAAAGCACAGTCCAATTTAACGCCGGGCACCTACAGTTATCGACTTGTTCGGTATATATCGCCTTATATAATACCGCCTTTCTATTTTGGGCGCTCTTATCATCAGCTTAGGAAGCAACAAAAAACCGAGGCCAGCAAGTCAGTCGTAGTAGCCAAACCCGGCAAATCATCTTTTCTCAAAGTACCTTTATCGACTACCAAAAATGCTGCTATTAGCTGGGGTAAAGCCAGCCATGCTACGAGTTATTGGGTGCAGCAATCAGCTGGTGGCGCTTACACAAATTTCTATAAGGGTGCCGCGCGCGCCAAAACAGTTTCTCCCCACCCAGGTCGATATCGATACCGGGTTCGGGGGTGCCGTGGCGGCTATACCAATAGCGCCTGTAGCGGTTGGCGCGATAGTGGTTACAGTAACGTTACCATGGCTAGGCCGGCGGCTCCCAAAATTAGCGGTAAATCTGCGCTCTCTGATGGTTCTTTTAGTCTGACTTGGCCTGCTATTCACAATGCCAACAGCTACAGGCTTTACCGTTATCAAGCCGGTTATGGCAGTGGCAGCTATGGGGCTCGTAAAGAGGTTTATAAAGGAGCCTCGCGCAGTGTTACGCAAAGCCTGGGTGACGGCAATTATCAATACAGAGTGGTCGCCTGTTATAGCAACACCTGCAGTACAGAATCCCCCGGCATTAATACCTCAGTACTTGGTAAACCTGCTGCGCCTGGAGGTATTCGCATTACTAATCGCAGTGGCCTAGCCGATACAAACTTTACCGTGAACTGGAATAGCCAGACACGCCCTGTGACCAGCTACAAGCTCTATCGGCAAATGGCACCTTACAGCAGCGGTGCTTACAGTAACCAGAGTACCCAGACTACAAGCGACATCCATCTTAATCAAAAGGCTGGCGATGGGCGCTATCGCTATCAGGTGCAAGCCTGTAACCAAGCCGGTTGTGGCCCTAAATCGCGTAATGTTGAGACCTCCGTGTTACGGCGACCTGACAAACCGGCAAACCTAAGGCTTGTTGGCAAAGATGCTCTGAAGGATCGGAGCTACTCGGTAATGTGGGGCGATCAGGCCAAACGCGTTATGTGGTACGAGCTTTCCAGGGGTGTGACCGCATACAGCGGCGATTTTGTAAATAACAATGTTCTCAGGGTAAACGCTACCAGCAAAACCTTTACTGATAATGATGGCCGCTATAGATTTGCGGTTCGGGCATGCAATGATGCCGGCTGCAGTGGTTATACCGAGGCGATTGAAACCCGTGTCCTGGCTGTTCCTAATACACCTGCCGGACTGCAGGTGATAGACAAAGTGGATAATGCCGACACTACTTACAGCTTGTTTTGGAATGGGCAGAAAAGACGTGTTACCCAGTATAAGGTTTATTCCAGCCGAGCAGCAATTGGTCTTGATTATGGTGGCGAAGCTGTCCGTATAACCTCGGCGAGAGAATTACACTTCAACACCGGCGACGATGGTGACTACCGATATAGTGTTCAAGCCTGTAATGAGGCCGGGTGTAGCAACCCCTCTGATTTTGTCAGTACTCGTGTTTTAGGCTTGCCGATAGCCCCCCCAAATCTGCGGATCACAGAAAAACCGGATTCAGCCGATGGTAGCTATGCTGTCGAATGGGATGGGCAAGCGCCCCGAGTCACAAGTTATATCCTGCACCGCGAGAAAGCTGGTTATGGCAGTAATAACTACAGTTCCCAGGGTAGTAAAACGCTGCCATCATCCGCCACCAGAGTTGAGTATGCAGATGACGATGGGCATTACCGATATCGAGTCGAAGCCTGTAATGAAGATAGCTGTGCGATATCTGGCTGGGTGCAAACCACTGTGCTAGCCATCCCGGATGCGCCGCAAGCAATAGTGGTGCCGGCTCAATCGCTGGGGGCCTTTCTGGCCACTGCCAGCTACGGTGCCGGTCACATTACCTATATTATGCTTCAAGAGAGTATCAACGAGGTCAGCTGGCAACCGTCAACGCTGTCGCAATATCAGGGCAAGCCGGGCAGTATTGGGTTAACTCGCAGCGCTTACCTTGCCGGTGGTAGCGGCACCCTGGCGACCTACCGCTTTAGAATGGCCGCCTGTAACAACAGTGGTTGCAGTGATTTCAGCCCGGCATCGACCAGCATTGCAATAGTGCCACCTGGTACACCCGCTGGCTTTCAGGCGTTCACCTCCCACGCCGGTGACGATAAGCATGCGGTCGACAGCGATGGTACCTATTTGCTGCAATGGCAAACGATCGATGATATCGACAGCGCAGGGGTTAATTTTCGCATTTATTATCAACTTAAAATCAATATCAATGGTGCCGGTTGGACCGATCAGTTTTTGGCCGATGATCGAGCAACCACAATACAATTCAGTAACATGGCAGTTGGGCATTATGCCTACCAACTGCGCGCTTGTCTGGATACTGTTGGCTGTGGAGACTGGACCCACACACTCAATGTCGATGTGAAGTCAAAGCCGAGTGGCATATCGGTATTTACTGTACCAACACATAATAACGGCGACGATTTTGCCGTCAGCTGGGTGAAGCCCTCAGGCTCTCTCACACATTATGAACTACAGCGCAACGGCCAGATAACGGCGGCTAATATCCCTGGAGACAGCACTGAGCAAGTGCAGCTGGCGTTGCCAGATGGCATCTATTTATATCGTCTGCGTGCCTGTAATGACGAGGTTTGTACAGACTGGAGCGATGTTCAGGCCAGCCAGGTACTGCACACCCCAGAGCAAGCGCTGTTTGCCGCACACAGTGACAGTATCAGTGATGGATCAGGCAGCTATTGGCTGGGCTGGTTGACACCAGGTGCCGGGCGGATCGACTATTACCAACTTAAAACTAGCACCACACCCAATAACAGCTGGGCCACAGCATTAAAGATTAGCAAAGAGTTTTACCAGTACACAGGCAGTGATCCCGATGGCCAATACAGTTTTACCGTGCGTGCATGCAATGAATACAGCGATGGCAGTCAAAACTGTGGCCCTGTCAGTACCTCCCATGTACTTACCGTACTGCATAGGCCCACTCGCCCCAACTCGGTAACATTGCCTGCCCATAGTATCAATGGAGCTTACCATATTAGCTGGCAAGCGCCGGCTGGTGCTGATATCAAATATGAATTGCTAGAAAACTATCTGCCTGTGGCAGGCCAGCCAACGGGTTTGAGTCAAGCTTTTAGCAATAAACCCGATGGCAACTACAGCTATCAGGTAAGAGCTTGTAATAGTGCCGGTTGCAGTGCTTACAGTGACATTAGTAGCGTCCGTGTATTGCACACGCCAGGCAAGGTACGGGGTTTAACAGCATCTGCACAGACGGCAGGGAATAATTTTAATCTGGCATGGCAGAAACCAGCAACGGGAAGCGTCACCTATTATGAACTGCGCCGCGACTCCAACAACAATAACAATTGGACAAACATAGGCAATATTGCAGTGCAAAACCTCAGTGCAACGAGCGAGGGTGATCATCAGTTTTGGGTGCGTGCCTGCAACGAGCTGTCCTGTGGCGAGCCTGCGGTGCACATGGTCAAGGTGCGGCTGGTGCCCGAGTCGCCTGCATTAATAGAGGCCGAGGGTATCAGTAGTAGCCGTGATTACGGTCTATCCTGGCAGGCGGGCCAAGGAGTCATTACCAACTACGAGTTACAGGAAAGTCAAACAGGGTTGGCAGATAGCACTGATTGGACAACGATTGCTAGCACCGATGCGCTGACCTATCAGATAACCAATCAATCTTCAGGTACCTACTACTATCGTGTACGTGCTTGTAATGACGGAAACTGTGCCGAGCAATGGTCAGCCATCAAAACCGTGGTGGTCAATGTTTATGATATTCCCGCAGCCCCACCTATTCAAACAATTGCACCACCCAGTTTGCCCTATGGTAGCGATGAAGTAGGTACCACCGCAGGGCAATTCAGGGTGAACGAAAGTGGTGGTGCCAGCTATACCATTGCTCTGACTATGGCGGCAGGTACTGCAGGCGTTAAGCCCGAATTGGGTATCAGTTACAACAGTCAGGCTGGTAACGGCCTGCTGGGCAAAGGCTGGAGCCTCAATGGTCTCGGTGCCATTACGCGCTGCCGTCAAACCATCAGCCAAGATGGCAAAGCGCTGCCCATCCATTGGGACGAGCAGGATCGATTCTGTATTAACGGCCAGCGACTTTTACTGACCAGCAATGGTGACTACGGTGATACAGGCAGTTATTACAAAACCGAGATCGACAACTTTAGTTATATTAAATCCGTAGGCGGTAGTCCCGGGCACCCCAATTATTTTCAAGTTGAGGGTAAAGATGGCTCAGTGACATTTTATGGTAAAACTGCGGGTTCCAGACTCAGCCAAGGCGATGACATTTATAGTTGGAGTATTAGCCGCTTCGAAGATAGTGTAGGCAACGGTATTGATTACAGCTACGCTAACGATGCCGACGGCATGCGCCTAAGCCAAATAGACTATGCCTACGGGGCAGGCGACAACGCCAATGCGCACATTGAACTGATCTATGAGGCTGCCCCGCGGGGTGACCAGCTTAGTGCCTATATAGGCGGTCGGCTATTCCGCACAGCCAAACGTCTAACCAATATCAAAACCTATAATAACGATGCCTTGCTGCGCGACTACCGCCTTGCCTATAAGGGAGGCACATCAGTTAACGGCAATAGCCCGCCAGCCATAAGTCGGCTTGTTAGCATCGAAGAATGCGCAGGCGATGGTACCTGCCTGCCTGAAACCCGCTTTTCCTGGCAGTCCACAAAAACCGCATTCGCCGAACACAGTGACAGTAGCAACTATATAAGTATGAACAACCGCCACTATCTGCTGGACTACAGATTTACCGATATTAATGGCGATGGACTACAGGATCTGATTTATGTCAGCGCCTATGCCAAGTTAAAGAAACGCTTATTCAAGAAACCAAAACTAAAAAGCCACCAGACCTTACACTATATGATCAACACCGGATCAGGTTTTGACCATGGTGAAGCGGTGGGTTACAGAGAGAAGATAGAAAACCCCCTCAAGCTACGGGTTTTAGACTATAACGCCGACAGTCATCAAGATCTGCTGGTGTACCGCAAGGGTGATGGCTGGGAACTGTATCTGGCCATTCCCGATGGCGCAGGCCATTGGTCATTGCAGCGTCAGCATGGGGTTAATATTCCCTTTACTGATGCCGATATGCAGTTTGCCGATGTCAATGGTGACGGGCTTGCAGATGCTATGGCTGATGGGCGTTATTGGTTACTGGAGCGAGATGATAGCAAGCCGGTAACATCCAATCTGGCCTACCGTTTTGGCAGCAGCAAAACCATTGCGTATAACGGTCAATTTGACCAGGATCGCTCTACATATTTGGCCGATGATATTCGCGGTTATATCAATAGCTGTGGCTGGTACTGTGGTTATTATCGCCAAAATACCTTGTCAGTTAAAGCTAGTGCCGGCGATATCAATGGCGATGGGATAGCCGATTTTCTTATCCAAAAGCATGGTTATCAGCTGGCGATCAGTGATGACAGCGACGATAGCCTGACCTACACAGCAGTTACTGGATCGACAGTGCCCGCAATTAGTGACCATGAACTATTTCGTGCGGTTGATATTAATGCAGACGGTTTGACCGATATTGTCTACTGGAAACAAAAGCGCAATGGCGGTTCCTGGCAGCTGCAACTAAGCACCGGCACGACCTTTACGGCACCCATGGATATTGTCGCCTCGGCAAATGCCGACAGCGCTGACAAACAAGCCGTACAACTTGTCGATATGAACGGTGATGGCTACCCCGATATAACCTGGCAAGCTAACAATTATCTGAATGTTCGGTATTGGGGCGCAAACGGTCAACAAGCATTTGGACCCAAGCAGAGTTTAAGACCGATCACTATCAACGATGACACCAACCATATTATTATGGATTACAACGGTGATGGCGTCGCAGATTACATCCGCTTTGCAACTAAAAAAGGCGGTCATGGCGGCACCTTTTACTATAAAAGCAGCGGCCAGCAACCACAGGCAGCCAATCCACTGTGGGATGCCAAGCGCAACATAGCCAATGTTATTACTCATATTACCAATGGTTTGGGGGCCGTAACGGCGCTGGAGTACCAGCGAATAAATCAATCTGACCATTACAGTGCTGTCGAGCCATTGGTATACAGCGCCACAAGCCGTGACTACAGTGCCTACAACGACCCCTTTGGTGATTTGCCGGCAGGCGCCCAGAGCCTACAGGCAACGCCATTATCCCCCGTCTTGGCCATCAATGGGCCTATGGCCGTAGTTAGCCGCGTCAGTAGCAGTGCGCCTGTGGCCGATAACCCCAAAGCACAGAGTCATATTAGCTACCACTATAGCGAGGCCCGTTTACAGGCTGCGGGACGTGGCAGCATAGGCTTTAAAACGCTGCAAACCGTAGACGAGCAAACAGGCGTGACCACCACCACCAGCTACCGTCAGGACTGGCCATTTATGGGCTCAGCCTTTAAGACAGAAGTGAAAACTGCCCAAGGTAACCTGCTCAGCGAATCAACCAACCACTGGACGTTGCAAGGCTGGAGAGACTCATGGCCCAGCACAGTCAAGTCTCGGGGTTCCACTGCGCTTGGCCCCCTGCATCCCTATATTGCCAAAGCCACCGAGAAGACCTACCACCTTAGCGACAATGGCGCGACTCAGGGTGGAGTGCGAGTAATCAACCACACCAGCATGGATTACGATGACCATGGTAATGTCAGTCGCATTGTCGTTAGCAATAACAACGGAAATGGCACATTGGTGCAATCTCAGACTACTACCAATAGGTATGGCGTGAGTGAATACGACAAACAAAAAGGTCGGCTAAGTACTACCTCTGTAACCGTAGAGCGCCCGGGTCAAACAACCAAAACCCGTTATTCCAGCTTTACCTATTACAGCAGCGGTGCCCATAAAGGTCTGCTTAAAACCGAGACCCTGCAACCCGATGGAGGCGAGGCTCAGAGCTTGACCAGCACCCATAGTTATGACAGCTATGGCAACAAAACCGGTACCAGCACCCAAGGCTGGGATGGCACAGCCACAGTCACCAGACACGGCCCCCGCGTGGTCTATGACAGCACTGGCCGCTATAGCCAGACCAGCTACCAAACCTATCCTGTATTGGGCGAAAAGCGCATTAGCCAAGTCCTTAGCCGCGACCACTACGGCAATGCCACCCGGGTACAAGACGCTCTGGGCAACATCACCTACAGCGAATTTAGTCCTATGGGTCGGCAGTATTTTAGTGCCAGCGATACAGGCGGTTGGGAAAAAACCTGGATGACAAACACCTCCAACCAGTGCCCCGAAGACAGCGCTTATGTGGTGCATGCAACCAGTGCCGATGGCAGTGCCAGTCAACAGTGTCATGATGTGATTGGCCGGCCAGTGCGCAAGCTCAGCAAGGGGTTTGACGGCAGCTGGATTGCCAGCGATACCGAATACGACAGTATTGGGCGGGTCAGCCGCAGCAGCCAGCCCTTTAGTGCGAATAATTATGCCGGTTACTGGACCACCATCGACAGCTATGATCTGCTCGGTCGGCCCACCGCGACCACCGCGCCCGATGGCAGCCAATCCAGCAGCAGCTACCAGGGCTATCAGATTAGCCACACCAATGCTGCAGGTCAGACTAAAACCGAAAGCTACAACAGTCTCGGCGAAATTATTCAGGTCACCGACAACAACAACTCGTCCGCCGACTACCAGCATGACACCGCTGGGCAGCTGGTCG
>Ga0206677_10004362_pt1 | contig 11583 bp, 9 predicted proteins | sample M130m12015metaG_FD_155475 | JGI IMG/M metagenome (GOLD analysis project Ga0206677, IMG submission 155475) | Ammonia-oxidizing marine archaeal communities from Monterey Bay, California, United States - M1 30m 12015 | ecosystem: Environmental > Aquatic > Marine > Intertidal zone | place: USA... | reverse complement strand
GATTTACCTGATGGTGTGTATTTTTATCATTTGGAAATAGGAAATGGCTTTGATCCAATACAAGGTACAGTAACTATAATCCGATAAAGGATTTTAATTTATCATACTCTTGAGGTTCAAACCAGTTTACTTCTTTGTCTTTTTTGAACCAAGTTAATTGCCTTTTAGCAAACCTTCTTGTATTTTGTTTTATTTTTTCTACTGCTTCTTGAAGAGTACATTCATTATTTATGAAAGAAAAAATCTCTTTATACCCAACTGTTTGTAGCGAATTTAAACTTTGAAACTCAATGAGTGATGAAACTTCTTCAAGTAAACCACATTCCATCATAAAATCTACTCTTTTATTTATTCTACTATAAAGTTTTTCTCTATCTATATTTAGACCAATTTTTATGATATCAAAAGGTCTTTTTTTAATGTTTTTTGTTTTAAATGAAGACAACTTTTTACCTGTTTCTGTGAAAATCTCTAAGCACCTTAATAATCTTTGGGGATTCTTAATGTCACATGAGTTGTAAAATTCTGGATCAATATTTTTCACTTTATCTTGCAGCCATTCTAATCCCCTTTCTTTTAAATCTGAATTCAGCTTCTTCCTAGTTTTCTCTGAAATTTTAGGCATCTTATCTAACCCTTTGCTAATTGCATCTGCATAAAGTCCAGAGCCTCCAACTACAATAACACAATCATTGGTTTTATGAATTTCAGTTATTTTATTTATTGCATCAATTTCATATTTACCAGCATTGTAAGATTGAGAAATACTTAAATTATGAATAAAGTGATGCTGTACCTCTTTTAATTCTTTAGGTGATGGAGGGGCTGAACCAATTAATAATTCTTTATAAAACTGTCTGGAATCACAAGAAATTATCTCAGCATTAAAATGTTGTGCAAGTTTTATGCTTAATGTAGTTTTTCCAATTGCAGTAGGTCCAACTATAAAAACAACTTTTTTAGTATTCATATTTATTAAACTCATCAAAATCTTCAAAAGCAGTATCAAATGGATTAAATTCTTTTTTAGCTTCAAACTGAATTTCTGGTGCCTCTTTTGGCATTTCTCCTATACTTTTTATACAGCTATTTTCTGTTGTTTCATTATCTGATTCTTCTATAAAAGTGATAGAAAAACGCCACATTTTTAAGAAATCATAAACATATAAAAGTTGACTATTAACTTCTTGGAAAACAGCTCCAACAGTAATTTCATTCATTCCAAGCATTGAATTCTCTTTATCATCAATTTTAAATAAAGGGATTTCTTGTAAAAGCTCGAATTCATCATTAGTCATATAGAATGAGGCCATTTCATTTTTATCTAACTTTAAAGCGTCAATAATTTCAAAGTGTAAATATTCAATAGTTTTTTCTGAAGAAATTGCAATATCTCTGATAACATCATCTTTATGTTCTAAATGAATTCTAATTATTTTTGTCATTTTATTGGAGTCAGGTTTATTTCTTTACCTTTTTTTATAATAAATTTGAGAGCTTCTTCTCTATTGTTTTTAACTTCCCCATCAAGTATAGCATCTTTAATAGCATTTTTTAAAACACCAATTTCTCTACCTGCCTGTATATTAAAAAGTTGCATAATTTCTAATCCATCAATAGGAGGTTGAAAATTTCGAATACTATCTTTCTCTTCTACTTCTTTAAGCTTTTTCCTTACTAACTGAAAATTATTTAAGTATTTCTTAACTTTAGTAGGGTTTTTTGATGTGATATCAGCATCACAAAGCATCATTAAATCATCAATATCATCTCCAGCATCAAAAAGTAACCTTCTTATAGCAGAATCAGTAACAATATCTTTTGAAAGAATAATTGGACGTAAATGTAGTGTTACTAGTTTTTGAACATACTTCATTTTTTCATTAAGAGGAAGCTTTAAATTTCTGAATATTTTTGGCACCATTTTTCCTCCAATAAATTCATGTGCATGAAAAGTCCATCCATGTCCTTTTTCATATTTTTTTGTTTTTGGTTTTGCAATGTCGTGTAATATTGCAGCCCATCTTAACCATAAATTAGTTGTATTTTTACTAATATTATCAAGCACTTCAATTGTATGGTAGAAGTTGTCTTTATGGCCATGCTTTCCTATGAACTCTACTCCATGTAGTTTTGTCATAAGTGGAAAAAACTGATGTAATAACTCTGTATTAAACAATAATATAAATCCATTAGAAGGCGTTTTAGAAAGTATAATTTTATTTAGTTCTTCAGTAATTCTTTCTTGTGAAATTATTCCAATTCGCTCTGAGTTTTTCTTAATAGAATTGTAAGATTTTTCTTCAATAGTAAAGTTAAGTTGTGTTGCAAATCTTACTGCTCGCATCATTCTTAATGGATCATCAGAGTATGTTATATCAGGAGAAAGAGGCGTTCTGACAATGCCGTTTGCTAGGTCTTTTTGTCCATTAAACGGGTCAATTAGCAAGCCAAAATTATCTTTGTTTAATTGAATAGACATTGCATTAATCGTAAAATCTCTTCTATTCTGATCATCCTCCAGGGTGCCATTTTCTACAATTGGTTTTCGGCTAACATTCCTGTAAGATTCTTTTCGAGCTCCTACAAATTCATAATCCTCTCCATTATAATGAATCATTGCAGTGCCAAAGTTTTTGAATACTTTAAAGGATGCAGTATCCCCAAGTTTCTTTGCAACTTTTTCTGCTAGTTTAATCCCACTTCCAATACAAACAAAGTCAATGTCAGTTTTTTCTTGTTTACGATCTAAAAGTAAATCACGCACCCATCCCCCAACAACATATGTAGGGTATTCAAGTTCATCAGCAACAATTTGTATTGTCCTGAAAATTGGATTTTTTAATTCAGAAGTAAAATTCACTATCTTAATTTTTTGAGACTTCCATCAGAATTTACATGTAATATTGCTGATGGCGTTTGCATGTCTTCATTTTGGCGCAAATTTACTATATAATCAACATTTTTTTTTATTTCTTCAGAGATTTCTGAAAAATTAATAGGACTATGCTCTCCACTGATATTTGCAGAAGTAGAAACAATGGGTTTTCCAAAAACCTTAATAAGTTCTTTGCAAAATTTATCTTGAGTTATTCTTATTCCTGCTGAACCATTTGGAGCTAAAAGATTATTAGCTAATCCAGTTACTTGATTGTAAATAATTGTTGTTGGATTTTCATTAAAACTTTCTTTAGGGATTTTACTACATAACTGTTTTAGTTGAGTGGTATTTGCTACTAATGAAATGAGTGCTTTGCTTTCCATCCTTTTTTTGATTGAGTAAATTTTTTCTACTGCATCAGGATTTGTAGCATCACAACCAATACCCCAAATAGTATCAGTTGGATATAAAATAGTCCCACCAGATTTTAGAAGTTCTAAAGCGTTTTTAATTTCTGATTTCATATTTATTGATTCCATTCGTGCAAAATTTCGTCTTATTGTTAATAGCTAGATTCAATATAGTATTATTAATATTTAAACCAGCTCTTGATGAAATAGTATGATGAAGATGATAGCAAACAGCTAAGCATTTTAATTTTATTTTTTGCATGCCATTATTCATTAGCCTTACTGAAAGCTCAGTGTCCTCTTTCCCCCAACTATTCATATCTTCATTGTAACCATTAGCCTTGATAAAATCTTCCTTCCAAAAAGAAAAATTACATCCTCTAGTTCCTTTTAAAGTTTTATTTTTTTGACTTAGCAAGCGCGCAAGAAAAGATGAGTGTATACAATTAATACGATTTTTAATTCCTTTTTCAAAAAACGAAAAGTGAATATTAGAATGGAGAATTGATTGTTTAGTTTTGATTTCATTTAAAAATGCTCTACTTCCGTGAATGAAATTATTTTTTTTAGCATTTTTAATATGGTCCCTAATAAAGTGTTTGTGCATTATTATGTCGCCATCAATTTGAATGATATATTCACCTTTTGATTCAGAAACTGATTTATTGAGTATACTTGTTTTCTGAAACCCTTTATCTTCTTGCCATACATGTTTTATTCCTATTTGAAACTTGCTGGAATAGAGTTTGATTAAGACCTGAGTTTCTAGTGTTGATCCGTCATCAGCAATTAACACTTCATCTGGCATAATACTTTGTTTAAGGACGCTTAATAGGACAAGTTCCAGCGCTTCTGGCCAATTATAGGTAGCTATAACTAAACTGGTTTTCATTTTATATAGACGTATAAACGTTCATTAAATTATTAGCAACCTTATCATCTTTAAAGTTTTGAGCATACTTTAATCCTTCTTCTTGCATTTCTTTTTTTAACTCTGGATATTTCTGAATTTCTAATATTGACTCTTTTAATTCTGCTGTAGATATCGGATTGATGTATTTCGAATATTTTCCTCCTGCTTCCGAAAAACAACCACCTTTTGATGTGATAACAGGTGTTTTGCTAAATAAACTTTCTAATATTGGTATTCCAAAACCTTCAAATATTGAGGGGTAAATCATAATCTCAGCTGATTGGTAAATTGCAGACATTTCTTCAAGGGAAAGTCCACTAAGAAATATAACCCTATCTGATAAATTGTACTCAGAAATAAACCTTAAACATTTGATTTTATATGATTTTCCATTCCCTATTACCACTAACTTTTGATTTGGTAAGTCAGTTAAAGTTTTAAGTAAAGTAAGAAGATTTTTTCTTTCTTCAATTGTTCCTACATAAAGTAAATAATTCGCAGGTAATTTATATTTTGAAAGAGTATTTTTTATTTTTTCATCAGAAATAGTGCTTTGGAATACTTTATTACACCCTTGATAAATTACAGTAATTCTTTCTTCTGGGATATTGAAAAAGTCAATAATATCTTTCTTTGTTTGCTCACTTACTGCAATAATTTTATCCGCTCTTTCACAAGCAGATTTAAATTTCTTATAATAAATTTTCCTATCAATTGCTTTAAACAAATGAGGGTATCTAATGAAAATTAAATCATGAATAGTTACAACAGTTTTGATATTTGTTTTTTCAATTCCGATTGGTAACTCATGACTTAATCCGTGATAAATATCTATCTTATTTGTAAATAAATCTTTTACAATACTTTTACTTCTCCAATATGATTTTAATGCTCGATTTAATAATGATTTAGGAGTGCGAACAAAGGTGTTTGAGTTGCTGTTTAAAAAAGATAAGCGACTGTTTTCTTTTGCTTTAGGCGTATATAAAAAGTATTTATTATCAGGAAAATAATTTGAAAGCACACGAATAGTATCACGGGAATAATTACCTAAACCTGTGTTATTTAAAAAAGCTCTTTTTGCATCAAATCCTATCCTCATTATACTGCTACATTATATTCTCTAAGTGCATCATTTAATGATGTTTTCTTATTTGTACTTTCCTTCCTTTTGCCAATTATTAGCGCGCATGGAACTCCATAGTCTCCTGCTGGGAATTCTTTATTATATGTTCCTGGAATTACAACTGAACGAGCTGGAACAATTCCTTTATACTCTTTGGGTTTGTTACCATTTACATCAATTATTTTTGTTGAAGCTGTGAGTACAACATTAGCTCCAAGTACAGCTTCTTTTTCTATTTTAATTCCTTCAACTACTATTGACCTTGATCCAATAAAAGCATCATCTTCAATAATTACTGGAGATGCTTGTACAGGTTCTAATACACCTCCAATTCCTACTCCTCCAGATAAATGTACATTCTTACCTATTTGAGCACAAGAACCAACTGTTGCCCAAGTGTCAACCATAGTTCCCCTGTCAACAAAAGCACCAATATTTACATAGGATGGCATCATAATAACTCCTGGAGCTAAATATGCACCATATCGAGCAACAGCATGAGGTACAACTCTCACTCCAAGTTCTTTATAGCCACTTTTAAGTTTCATTTTGTCATGAAATTCTAATGGTCCCATTTCAATAGTTTCCATTTTTCTGATAGGGAAGTAGAGAATGACTGCTTTTTTCACCCAATCATTAACTCTCCATCCATTTGCAGTAGGTTCAGCTGTACGTAATCTTCCTTTGTCAATTTCTTCAATAATAGAATTGATGCAGGTTACAGTATCACGATTTTTTAAGAGTTCTCGGTTTTCCCACGCGTTCTCAATAATTTCTTTCCATTCTGTTCTCATATGGCAAAGATAAAAAAAGGGAAGCAAAATGCTTCCCTTTTAAATTTAGATATAAGAATTTATTATTCAATAATAATTTTCTTATCTACACTTCCATCATCATAGATATAGAAAAGTGTAGTGTTCTTTGTTGGTATTGTTGTTTTCCCTAAGATGTCTGTAATCTTAACTAGTTCTCTTTCTGAGATTATTTCATCAATTCCAGTTGTGATAAGGGTAATACATGCGCTAGGGTCACTACAAGTTACTGAAGCATCATACTCAACATAAAGTGGGTCACCACATCCATCAGGAAGGTCACAACTACCATCATCACTGTTGGAAGTAGGATCGTAATTGCAAGCTAAAGCATCCGTACATCCATAAATGCCAAGTACACCCACATTGTTTATTAGGCTTAACACTTCATACATTCTAGGATTTAAGTATCCCTGTATAGTATCCAAATAAGCATTTCCTTTTGTACTTGACATATCAGGATTCCCTAATAAAGAGTTAGCCGCTCCATATCCTGCAGGCGCACCATTTAGAGCTTGAAACATTGCATCATATGTTGCATTATCCCACCAATCCCAAGGAGAACCTTGTTCTTCTTCTAATTCTCCAAAAGCATTTGGAGTAGTAGATGGAGGTGGCGTGTTAAAAACATATAAACCTTCTAAACCACCATTGTTTAAATTAGCAGCAGTTGTGTAAACATCAGTAATCCCAGCTAAAGCAAAAGGATCATTGTTTAAATAAAGGTTTGAATAACTCTGTACCGTTCTACTTCCCATTACTTCAACAACAAAATCTCCAGTTGTAGGTACAATTACATCTCCAGTGTCAATTGGGCCATAAGGGTCGTTTTCACAATGGAAAGATACAATTGGCACATCACCTGCTTGTAGCCATGAGATATCAGCAATAGCCCCACCTAAATTAAATACCATATTTACATCATTGCTGTAAGTAGGGTTGTTTGGGATATTCCATAACTCATCTTGTGCTGTAGGAGAGGCTGCAGCAGGTAGCCATGCAGAATCTGTTCCATCAGGATTTCCAAAAAATGGAGGGTAAACATAAGGACTTGGTGGTGTTGTATTAAAATTAATAAACTTAGGCAGCATAAGTTCTGTAGCGGGATCATCAAGTGTTGCGTACCCTAAAGAAATATAAGCACCAGTGCCTTGTCCTCCCAATATAATTTTAGTTGGGTCAATACCATGAGGATTTCCATTATCTTCAGTCATTCTCATATATCTAACCATAGCTTTAGCATCTTGTATTCCTCTGTAAGCAGCTTGTAAAAGAGAAGATGTTCTTACATCTTGGTCAGTAGAAGTTGGATTCCATCCTAAACGATTGTCCATGGCAACAGCAACATATCCTTTTTTTGCCCATCTAGTACATTGTTCTACTATTGAAAGATCAGTTTTAGATCCTGTAGCTTGTCCATTAAGAACATTGGGTAAAAAACTACCTGTATGTACTAGAACAATTACTGGTCGATTAACTATACTATCACCTGTTGGCTCATAAATATCACACTTCAAAGTTGCAGGACCAGGAGGTAAACTTTGCAACATTGGCAATACACTTGTGTTAGTTGCGTATATTACATCAGAAGTTACTGTAACTCCAGTAAAGACATCATCAAGATATCTGCTTTGTGCATCAGCAGAAACACTAATACTTAAAAAGACAATAGCTAAAATTGATTGTAAAGTTTTCTTCATAATTTTATTTTTTGGTTATTAATTTACAATATTACAACTTTTATTTGATATCAAATAACAGGGAGCAATAAGTCATTCTTCCTATATATGTGCCACCATAAACTTCATAGTGCATATTGTTTAATAAATTAGAAGAACCTACCTTAATTGTAGCGTTTAATTGCTGTAATTTCTTACTGATTTGCATGTCAACCAAATCATAAGTTGGTACAATTCCAGTAAACTGTGGAGATCCTTCAAAAATAAATTCTTCAACCCATTTGTAATTAATGCTAAAGCTAAAATCACGCAAAATATTCTTTGTTGCAGATAAATGAATATCTCTACCAACTACACCGAGATTGTATTTGTGCTCTGGTGTGTTGTAAGCAGGAATAATTGGGTCGTCTTCTCCTTCTTTATTTAGTTTATTCCAGGAGTAGTTTCCGTTAAGAGTAATGTTTGGAGATAAATAATAATTCATACCAATTGATGCCCCCTGTGTTGTTACTGTGCTTTGGGCGTTTGCAGCCATTCTGTAAGCTTGAATTGAAGCCATTGAAATGTCATAGGCATCAGGATTACTATTGCCTATGGTGTCAAATTTAACTCCAATTTGATAACCAATAAAATCAGTATATTTTGAATAATAATAATTTGCATCTAAATATACTTTGTTGAAAAAAGTACTTCTATATCCCACTTCAAATGATTGTGCTTTTTCAGGTTTTATTGGGGCTACACTAAAAAATTCTAAACTATCTTTTGATAGTTGTGTTGGTAAATAATAATTGATCAGAGATTGAACTGTTACTAAGTTCTCGCCATAATCTTCCCCATGCCCTTCAAGATTTCCAATCAAAATGGCTCTACCAACATTATAATATAAGTATTGATCAGAGAGGGTTGGGTTCCTAATTGCAGATGAGAATGAAAAACGAATAATATCTTTTTCAGTTGGCTTGTACACTAAGGAAGTAGCAGGAGAGAAGTTTAAATCAAAGTTCTCATTTTTATCTGTACGAATTGTTCCACTAAATTTAATCATATCACCAAGGATGCTTGATTCAATGCCATAATAAAACCCAACTTCATTATTAGTAATCATTGAAGCAGTATCCATAAATAAACTTCCTTTTGTATCAGGAGTATATTGTCTGAAATTTGCACCAATCTTGATAGTTGCAAAATCTAGGTTAAATTGATATTCTGAGTGTATATGGTTTAAAGCTGATTTGTCATAAAATCCAGTTCCCCCATTTAAATAAGCTGTTTTTGAAGTGATATCTTCTAAAGCAGCTTTAAATTCTTCAGTTCCTGGTACAAGTCTATTTGATTCTAAATCAGTTAAATCACGAACGGTACCATGATTTGCAATAATAAGATCAGTATTTGCATTTAAAACAGAATCGCAAATATTTACAAACTCATCTTGAGTGTGAGCAGTTTCGTTAATTAAATAACTATAATAAGGACTACCAGTATTAACATCGATAGAGTCTAATTGCATTAGATACTCAAAGTTTACATCATTCCAGCTAAAATTGTCTCTCCAGTTGTTTTTATATGCTGTGTACCATTCTTGGTTGTCAACTTGATTGTATTCTTGTAATTTTAAAGCTGTAAAAACTGCATCATAACTATCTCCTGCATCTTCTTCAGTTCTATAAGCTCGTATAAAAAACTTATCTTTTTGTCTTAATTCAAGTTTATTCTGCCAAAACTGAATGTTTTTTAAACTAAATCTGTTATCCCCTTGGTAAACTGTTGTTCCTGTACTGTAATTTAAGGCATAGATTAACTCAGTTTTAGGAGTTAACATAAAATGTAAAGAAGATTGTGCTTTAAAATTTTTGGTATTATAATCAACAATATCTTTCTCCATATATCCTGTTCTGTGGAATTTCCCTAATCCAGGATGTGTAAAGTAGTTTAAGTTAAAGTTATCTCTTACATCATTTAAATTCCCATCAGTATCTTCATCACCATAACTATTTATTGCATCATAACCTCCTGGATTATCGGATGAAGTTGTTCCATCAACTGCAGCCATATTATCTGCTTCCCAATCATGGGCTTGCATATAGGAAACATTTATTTTAAATGCAAAAATATCTTCTCCTTTGCTGTTTTGAAATTTTTCTGCTAACCTAACAGAGTTTTCAAATAAATTCCTGCTCCCAAACTTATATTGAATTGATAGCCCAGGTTGCATAAATGGATTTCTTGTTTCCATGCTAATAACACCATTAAAAGCGTTAGGACCGTAATAAGCTGAACTTGCTCCTTGGATAATTTCTACCCTTTGTATATCAAGTTCTGATGATCCTAAAAAATTACCTAATGAAAAGTTAAGTCCTGGTGATTGATTATCAACTCCATCAATTATTTGAAGTGAACGAACAGGAGATGTGCTGTTAAACCCTCTTGTGTTTATTACTTTAAATCCTAAACTTGCAGCTGTAATGTCAACTCCTTTAAGTGCTCCAAGTCCATCATAAAAATTAGCAGAAGGTGTTTCTTTAATCGCAATCATATCCAGAGATTCAACTGTAAGTGCAGCTTCTTTTTGTTTCTGAGTAATTCTGCTATCTACAACCTTAACTTCTTTTAAGTTTTTACTGTCAGCAAAAAGTTTGATTGCTTTAGGGTTTTGTGAATTTACTTCAATTTCTAGGCTTTTGTATCCTAAGTAGCTAATGCTTAATATAGTTGGTAATTTTCCTTTGTAAATGATTGAGTATTCTCCATCAAAGTTAGTTGAGGTTCCTTTGCCACTTTCTTTTATTATTACTGTTGCGCCAATTAATGTTTCGTTAGAAAGCCCATCAATAATTTTTCCTTTAATCTGTATTTGAGCAATAGCAGAGAATGTAAATAATAGCAGTAAAAAGGGTAAAAGTTTTCTCATTTATAATTTCAGGATAGCAAAAGTAAGTAAACTTTATTCAACAATTAGCTTTCTGCTTAAGCCTTCAAAAATTATAATATAAATTCCTTTAGGAAAATTAGATGTATTAACTAAAAGAGTAGTGTTATTTTTCTTACTACTATATATAGTATTTCCTAATAAATTTTTAACAGTTACATTTCCTTTTGATTTACTTTTTAATGTAAAACTATCTTTTGCAGGATTCGGAAAAATTTGAAGATCTTCTTCATTAATTTGATTGTTAATACTTGTTGATGTAGTATCTGTTAAAAGAGTATCACTACTAAAATAAGCAATACCTCCAGATAAGTTTCCAACTATCATTTCTGGCTGATTATCATTATTGATGTCTGCAAAAGTAAAAGTACATTTTCCTCCATCCCAAATTGAATTAATAGTGCTGTTTATTGGAGAGAATTGCCCAGTTAGGTTTCCGTCAATATTGGTAAATTGATAAATTGTCCCGCTATAACTCCCCACAAAAAGCTGATAAACGCCATTGCTATCAATCAACTTAGGACTACTATATCCTGTGCTAATAAAATTAGTATCCACATCAATCCCACCCCAGTTTTTAATAGTAGTATCAAAGACAGCAGTTGCCATACTACCGGAATTAGGCAAGTAGTTGATTGTTCCATCTTGTTCTCCTGTAATAAGATCAATAAGTCCATCTCTATTTACATCTATAAGTTGTGGGTGTGCAAACTGCCCAACATCAATTCCTTGATAATTAGGTGCAGAAAGTTGAAAATTTCCTCCACCAGTATTAGTGAAAAGATGCACTTTACCATCAGCATCACCAACAATTAAATCTTGAGTTCCATCTC
>Ga0206677_10004359_pt1 | contig 11587 bp, 12 predicted proteins | sample M130m12015metaG_FD_155475 | JGI IMG/M metagenome (GOLD analysis project Ga0206677, IMG submission 155475) | Ammonia-oxidizing marine archaeal communities from Monterey Bay, California, United States - M1 30m 12015 | ecosystem: Environmental > Aquatic > Marine > Intertidal zone | place: USA... | reverse complement strand
CCTCTATGAAAAACAGCTAAGTCACCTTTTCCAAGCCATAATAAACTAACAAACAAAGAGTAAAATATAAAAAAGAACATGAGTAGAGTGGTATAAATGAAAACAACAATAAGTTTGCTTAGCAGTATTTTTCTTCTTGATATTGGCCTGGCTAAATATAATCTAAAAGTGGATTTAGAGTATTCCCCTGATACGATTTCAGAGGCAACAATTGTAGATAAAAAGGGCATATGACTTATCAAAATTGCAATAATAATATAGGTTGCTAAATATCCATTGATTAAAGAACCAACAAAAAGAAATGAATCGGATAATTGACCATAAAGACTTTTTTCTAAGGAATTACCTCCATGATCAATCGCACCCACAATAAAAGGAATAAGAACAATGATCAAAGAAAAGCTGATGTAGCTCCTCTTCTTGTAAATCATTTTTATTAGTTCATTTTTCAGCAGGTTAGTCATTATATGAACAGTTCTGTCAAACCGGAATCTCGAGCAATAGAAATTATTGGAATGTCTTTTGGGATTTTTGCAGTGAGCTCTTGGATATTGAAATTACTTTTGAGGGTCAAAGATTTGTTAGAAGTTCGAATTATCTTAGATTTAATATTATTTTTAAGATAATCTTCAAGTTGTGGAATTTTGGTAGAACTAATATTTATTAGCTTATTTTTAATCATTAAATCTTTTATTGAAGAATTAAGTATAAGTTTACCTTTTTTTAATACAGTTACTGAATCGCACAGGCGTTCAACATCTTTTAAAATGTGTGTACTAATGCAGATTGTTTTTCCTTCTTTTTGTAAACCCTCTATTAATCTATTCATGTCGGCTATCCCCTTAGGGTCAAGTCCATTATTTGGTTCATCTAATATTAATATATCTGGATCATGCAATATTGCTTGAGCAATACCAAGTCTTTGTTTCATACCATAAGAAAAGTTTTTAACTTTTATTTTTCTCCAATCATAAAGATCAACTCTCTTTAAAGATTCAAAGACCACATTAAAGTTATAATTGAGAAGGCGGCAAAATATTTTCAAATTTTCTTCTGCTGAGAGATATTCATAAAATGAAGGTTCTTCGATCATGAATCCAAAAGACTTCAAGTATTTATTAGATTTTTTTTCAATTTTTTTTTCATGTAGAAATATATTCCCACTCCAAGATTTTATTAAGCCGGATAAAATTCTCATAAGTGTAGATTTACCACTTCCATTGGGTCCTAAAATTCCATGGATAGAGTTTTTATTAACATTGAAAGAAATGTTATCTAACGCTTTAATTTGTCCAAAGTTTTTCTTTACGTTTTCAAAATTTAAGATGAAGTCCTTTCTCATTTTAAGTCCATTATTTCAAGTACTCCGTTTCCTTTATAAATAGAGTCTTCTATTGAAATATTTAATTCACTTGAAAATCGTGTGTAATGCGGATCGATAGATGAAAATGTCGAGCTGATTTTTAGTATCGGTAATATCCATTTTAAATAGGGCGGTATCGGAGCTCTTTTAAACATATTTGCATTATCAATGACCTGATCCCCTTTAATAGTAATTTTTTCACCATTTATAGTCATCATTTCTAACGTTGAGAAAAGAGGTTCATTACTCTTATTGTAGAGGTCTTTTATCTTATCAGAATACTTGGTAAACAAACCATTTTTACCAAATCGATTCACTATAACTTCATTTTCATTCGCCATATAAAGTATGGGTATTTTATATCCTCCCCTCTTAGCCGAAGTATTCAAATCCGCGGCTATAACTGTATAATCACCAGAAGTTCCTCTTCATTCGCCATATAAAGTATGGGTATTTTATATCCTCCCCTCTTAGCCGAAGTATTCAAATCCGCGGCTATAACTGTATAATCACCAGAAGTTCCTCTAAACCAAGACCAACTATCAAATAGTTTCTGGAGAGGAGTATTCCCCCAATTATGATCATGATAACCATTTCCACTTTTGGTGAACTCTTTTCCATTTTGGACTATTTTTGCCTCAACAGTTCCATTTGGGACTGCTGCAAGCCAAGCAAAATAATCGGATCCAGCTCTTATTATTCCATCTTGCGGTCGATAAGGCTTTAAAGTTGAATTTAATTTGATCTCTATACCAAATCCTTCAAAGTCATCGGCTGATAAGAAAATATTATATTTGTTTAGATTTCCTTTAAAATAATTATTACCCATAACGACATCACAGCTGTCATTTGCAAAAGAGACGTCCTTCTCATTAAAAAATTTCATTAGAAATAAATCTTTTCCATCAGGTGTGTTATAATTCATTCCAATAAAATAAATATCTTTTAAGGGATGAACTTTCCAAAAATAACAGACGAACAGAGCTCCATCATCAAATTTTGTATCAAAATACCACCATTCCAACTCTCCTCTCTTACCTGTAGTTCTCAATCCATCTTCCCATTTACTAACTTTCCAAAAATAACAGACGAACAGAGCTCCATCATCAAATTTTGTATCAAAATACCACCATTCCAACTCTCCTCTCTTACCTGTAGTTCTCAATCCATCTTCCCATTTACTGACGATAGGTCCGAGCTCATCTGGTTGACTTAAAGTAAAGTCAACCTGTGAGTATGATCCTGTGTAAAGCCTCATGCAAGAAAAGTTTAGAAAAATAATAATTGTAAAAATAAGTTTATTCATAAATGATGTCTAGTTAAGGCGCAATCCAGTCAGATTCTATTTTTTCTTTAAAGGCATAAGAAACTCTTTCATGTCCTTTATAGCTAAGTTTCAAGATGTCTAAATATTTAAATATAACGGTAATTCGGCAAAAGTTTTTATAACCTAATTTCTCATATTCTTCATTGATTTCGTAAGGTGTAATGCTCGGTAAGTTTGGTTTGTAAGAAGTAATTTTTTCTGATGGTGAATATGGACCCATATAACAAATTTTACTTTCGGGTGTCATGGTTTTCCATATTTTTTCTATTCCATCATCGTTTTTCTCAATAGCTGCTATACCAGAAATTCTTAACTGTGTCTTTCTTAATTTACTGTAAAATAATGCTGATACATGGTTGCTTGTTTCAATATCTTTTATTTTTGAACTTCGAATATCTGAGTGGAAAGATATTGAATTTAATTTTTTATCAAAGGATCTTAATATCACAGTTCTAGAGTCAGGGACATTATTTCTTAAAGTTGATAATACAAAAGAATGATACTCATGTTTGGCTGTTTTTATTCCAGCATTCAGCTCTATAAACTCTTCTTTAATAATTTGAAGTTTTTTATCCATGAAGTCTTATTTTTTTAGATATTTTTGTTGACAAATGTTACAGACATACGTTCCTCTACCACAAATACGTAATTTAATTATTCTAGATTTACAATTAAGACATTGGTCATTTTTACGACCGTATACGGAAAGTTTTGAGGAGTATTTTCCAGATTGACCATTCACTGAAAAATCAATTATTGTTGTTCCTTTTGATTCTATGGCTTCAGTTAAGATTATTATAATTGATTGATGTAATCTTTTTATTTTCAGTTTTGGAATTAAGTAAGATAATGAATTTGGATGTATACCGCTCATCCACAGACTCTCATCAACATAGATATTTCCTAACCCAACAACTATACTCTGATCAAGTAATAACGCTTTTATATTTCTTTTTTTTGAAAGTAAGATTTTTTGAAATATTTTAATTTGAAACATATCACTTAATGGCTCTATACCGTGTCTTGTATTTATAATATCTAAATTTTTAAAAAAATATATTCTACCAAATTTTCGAACATCTTCGAAAATAAGATTCATTTTTTTATCAAGCTTTATTAAAGCAGATGTATGCTTTGGCAGTATAGATTCCTCAGAGATATATAATTTGCCAGTCATCCTAAGGTGTACTGCTAAAATAGAATCTTCCAATTGAATAATAATAAACTTTGCTCTTCTAAAAACTGTTATAATTTTTAATTGGGACTGTTTTTTGAATAATGTATCTGGATGAAAATTATCAAAAACTTTGGGCCAATGGGCACTTATGCTTGTGATTTTTCGTCCAGACAGGGGTTTAACTAGTGAATTAACAACAGTTTGTACTTCAGGAAGTTCTGGCATACTTAACTTTTCACTGAAAGGATATTGTTAGAATTCTTCCAAGTTAATACCACTAAAAAAGTTCCACAGAGTGCACAAAAATAATGTAAAGCTGTAAAGTTAACTGCGGTTGGAATATTTATATGCTCAATTATCCATCCTGCAGCCAAAGTACTGAGCACAACCATTAACCTTGAATAAATACCAAAAATAGTTTGAACTCTTCCCATTATTTTGTTTGGAATATTTTCCATAAATATAGTTCTTACTATTATTCTAGCTGAATTATTATTTAATCCCATAAAAAAATATGCAATACTTGCTAAATAAATTGTTGGCAAAAAAGGTACTAAAAGACACATCAAACCTGCAGAAGTATAGCAGATTAGAAGTACGCTACTCCGACTTGTTTTTTTTATCATTAGTCCAACTAAAACAGTACTGATTAATGCTCCAATACCATAGAGACCATCCAACAAACCATATCCCCAACTACCTTTATTAAATATTTCTTTTGAAATAGTGATAGTAACAACAGAAAGAGAGCCCCAAATAGCAACATCAGATAAAATAGTTGTTAAACCAATTGTTAATATATCATACCGATTTTTTAAAAAATGTATACCTTGTTTTAGTGCGACAGTCAGACTTTCTTTTTTATGACTACTCCGTTGATAATTAAAAGGAGCAAGCCCTATTAAAATTCCGGATATGATATAGGTAAAAGCATTTACCCAAAGAGCAATAGTTGGATTATAAAGATGTACAATAAAACCGCCAATACCTGCACCAATTATTGACCCAACTTGGTAACTTGCAGATAATAATTTATTTGCATTAAAATAATCTTTTTCAGAAACTAATTCTTGCACAAAAGCTTGAGCAGTTGGCCAAAACAATGAATTCCCGATACCCATAAAAATTGAAACTGGATATACTAACCAGGTTTCAAACCCATAAAGATTCATCGTAAATATGAAAGTAAAAACAACAACCATTCGAAATAAATCAAGGATAACAAGAAGCCATTTTCGATTAACTTTATCAATTATAACACCAGCAAAAAATGATAAAAATAAACCGGGTACTGTTGCTGTAGCTAAAATCTTCCCTAAAATAAATTCTGAATTAGTTTTTTCAAGGACTAGCCAACTGATAGATATGAGATTAAAACCAAAACCAATAAGAGAAATCATATTTCCCAAAAAAAATAATAAAAAAGTACGGTTCTTTAGAAGTTTTAACATAATTATAAAAAAAGTTTGATAAGGTAAATAAAAAAAATTGTAAATAAGGTGATGATTAAAATAGCAAGAGACCATTTCAAAAAAGTTAATAAAAAATACTTTAAAATAAATAATATCTTATTTTTCTTCATTTTCAAAATAGCTTTTCTGAATTAATGAAGTATTTTAAATATTGAGAATTTTCTTCATCAATAATATTATTTTTGTAGTTATTATTATTTTTTAATATTGAAGTTTTAAATTTAACCATTTGCACTTTTGATCTGTTCAGATCTTCAAGTGGAAGTCTGTTAAAAAATAACTCATTTATCAGTGGATTTGCTGTAAAAGGTGTGTTGACAGATGTTATTGAAAAATGGTCTGAATTAAAGTATTTATAACTTATTTGATTTAATTCTGTTTCAAAAACACACCCATAGTACGTAGCAGAGTTTAAAATAATAAAGTCACTATTTTTCATATCAAAATTTCTAAAAACAGGCGTTTGGATCAAGTTTTTAACTTTTTCTCTGTAAAAAGAATATCCATCACCATAATAATCTTTATTATCGAACCCTGTGACAATTAGTTCTAGATCATTATTGATAAGCGGATGTTGGTGGTTGCCAAGATTATTAAATTCAAACCATTCCTTTGTAAAATGAGAGTTCAAGATGAGCTCTGCCAAAGAGGTCTTTTTGAGAGCTACTTTATCTAACATTTTATTAACATCCTTTTCACTGAGAGACCCAAAATTAGATATTACTTTAAACCCTCTAATTTGGATGTTAATCATAGTTCTAGTATTGGATTTGAAAAGTTGGAAATCAGACTTGGAATTTCTTTTTTAAGTTTAAAAAAACCTTTTGTGCAATGAGGCCATACACTGATATCCCAATCATTATTATAATAGACTAGTTTAGTATCAATAGCTTTGAAAAATCTATCAATTTGACATTGCAAATCACTAATCAGTGGATAGGATGAGGAGATTTTTTGAATATTATTTTTATCCAAAAATAGATTTAACTCTTTAGAGTTATTCCAATCAAAACTAAAGACTTTATCTGAATATTTCTTTTTAGCATTCGATAAAGTCTTATTTAAACAGGACGAAACATAGTCATTAACAACGTCAGATCTATTATTGTTTGGATGAATTGAACCTTGAATAATTATAAAATCAAAATTGGATTTTATATCGAAAGAAAGATCATTTTCATGAATAAATAAACAAGATAATTTTTCTGTCGACTTCAGTTCATTAAATTTAAATGGTTCAATATCATAATCGTCTTTTTTGGATATAGAAGCAGGATTGATGTTTAGCTCATCGACTGGATAAAAGTTATTATGAGTGTATTTTTTTATATTTTCAGGAAATGCAATATAATGTTTTCCCTTGGTATGTAATCCCGCAACCCAGCGCCAAGATAATGTATTAGAGGCGAAATCGGCATCTAATAAATTTCTGATAAAAAAATCAGCACCCAATTGCCATGGTATTTTTAAAGTAAATATCCAAATACTAGCAAACCACATGCGCACATGATTGTGCAAATATCCTGAAAGAGATAACTCTTGAACCCAAAAATCAAAACATTCAATTCCTGTTTTTCCATTTATTGCACTGGCATAATTTTCTAAGTTAGTATGTTCAACAAGGTTTTTTAAATCTATCTTATAGTCAGAATAAATTTTTGGATGTGACTCAAGAAACCCCCTCCAATAAGATCTCCAGTACACCTCATAAATAAATTTCTCAATATCTTTAAATTTATGTCTTTTCAGAACACGTTTCACGATTTCTTGTTCTGTAATAATTCCTCTTGCCACCAATGGCGAAAGATAACTGACGTTATTTTTAGATTTATCTTCGAGATCAAAATTTCTCATCTTACCGTAAAGAAGCAATTTTTTTTTAGAAAAATCATCTAGGTATTCTAAAACTTTACGCTTGCTATTGAGTGAAAGGATGTTTTTGATCAATTGAGTTGATATTATTTTAGTTTTGAGTTTTTGATATTTGATATATAAAGTGTATACTTTATTAATAAATTTGAGCGATATGAGCGGTTTTAATATGTTAAAGCTAATACAAATTTTTGTTATATGTATATTAATTATAGAGTTTCTTTCATTTTCTCTAGGATATGGTACTCATTTTGAAACTTATAAGTTTATTATTCTCATTTCTGTAGTAATATTTAATATCACCTTAACCTTAGTAAAAAAAAAATAGATTAAAAAATCATGTCAAGAATTCCATTATTCCCTCTAAATCTTATCTTACTACCTTTTGAATCGCTACCACTACATATTTTTGAAGAAAGATATAAAAAAATGGTTAAGAATTCCATTGAGAATAATACTCCATTTGGAATAATTCTGAATGAAGACAACGGGCTTTACTCTAGAGGGTGTAAAGTAAAAATAACTAAAATTTATAAAAAATATGACAACGGGGAGTATGATATATTAGTCCAAGGTTGCGAGAGATTTGATGTCCTCGAAACAGATTTAGATGGAGACACCGTAATGGGTGAAGTAGAATTTCATGAAAACAATCAACATCCAGACTTATCTCTGATTAATAAGATTCAAGATTCATACTTAAAAGTTTTAATAAGGCATGGGATTGATAATAATCTAAACCATTACATGAATAAAGAAATCTCATATGACTTTTTGAGTGGTATTCGGTTACCAATTGAGTTAAAAAAAGCATTAATCGACCTAGATATTGAGTCAGAAAGATTACGTTTTATTCATCAAATTTTTAAAAATATCTTAAAAAATCCTGTTAAAAAAAACCTCATACACACTCATCAAGCTTAAAGTAGTTAAAAAAATCATTATTTAATAATTATTTATCTGTAATATACGTTACATGTATATTTACTTTATCTGGTTATCACTTATTGTAGTGTGGAATTATGGATTCCCAGATGTGCCCCCGGTTGCTGATGTTATAGTTGCTGTATTATTATCATTTGTTAGCCAAAAATTAAAGCTGGTAATTAAGCCCTCTCTTAGCCAAAAATTAAAGCTAGTAATTAAGCCCTCTCTCTCCAAGTTAAAGATGAAAAAGAGTGATAGGTATTGGCATGAGAATATTCAACTTATTATAAAATGTCTATTAGTTTGGTTCACAGTATCTTATGTATTTGGAATTGTGATTGTGGAAGAATTAAACCTGATCAGACTTGGTGGTTACAAACTAGGATTTTGGTTTGCTCAGCAAGGTTCAATTTTCACTTTTGTACTTCTTATTTTTTATTATTCAAACAAAATAAGTGAACTGGATGACAAATACGATAATTAAAAATTATATAAGTATTCATTAATATGGAATTGCAAAGCTTAACATTATTAATTGTTGGTTTAACTTTTGCAGTTTACATAGTTATCGCTTTCTGGGCTAGAGCAAAAAGTACAAATGAGTTTTATGTAGCTGGCGGTGATATTCATCCTGTAGCAAATGGAATGGCTACTGCTGCTGATTGGATGTCCGCGGCTTCTTTTATTTCTATGGCTGGGTTAATTTCATTTTTTGGTTATGGAGGATCCGTTTTTTTGATGGGATGGACTGGAGGATATGTACTTCTAGCACTTCTATTAGCACCATATCTTAGAAAGCATGGAACTTTTACAGTACCTGAATTTATAAGTGACAGATATTATTCAAAAACAGCTAGAGTAGTAGCTGTATTGTGTTTGATCATTGCCTCTGTAACTTATGTTATTGGACAAATGAAAGGAATTGGCGTTGCTTTTTCTCGTTTTCTTGAAGTCGACTATGATCAAGGATTAATGGTAGGAATGGTGATTGTTTTTATATATGCTGTAATGGGAGGAATGAAAGGGATAACTTATACGCAAATAGCGCAATATGTTATTATGATTATTGCTTATACCATTCCAGCGATATTTATTTCTTTCATGCTAACAGGTAATCCCGTACCTCAAATTGGACTAGGAAGTCAATTATCAGATGGGACATATCTATTAGATAAGTTAGATAAAATAGTCTCTGATTTAGGATTTAATGAATACACAACCAGTCCAAGGTTCAGTTTATTAAATATGTTTTTTTATACTTTATCTCTAATGATTGGGACAGCTGGACTTCCTCATGTAATTATGAGATTTTTTACAGTTCCATCTGTAAAAGCGGCAAGAGCTTCTGCGGGATGGGCACTTGTTTTTATTGCCGTACTTTATACCACCGCACCTGCGGTAGCTGCAATGGCGAGATACAATTTATTAACAACGATTGAACGCCCTAATGATTCTTCAAACCTACCATATACCGAAAGACCATCTTGGTTCAAAAATTGGGAGAAAACAGGACTATTAAAATTTAATGATAAAAATTCAGATGGATTGATTCAATATAACAATTTTGAATCAAATGAAATGATAAAGGTGGATAGAGATATAATGGTTTTGGCTAATCCAGAGATTGCAAACCTTCCAAGTTGGGTTATTGCATTAGTTGCAGCAGGAGGTATTGCAGCAGCATTGTCCACAGCGGCTGGGCTTCTTTTAGCAATAGCATCTTCAATCTCTCACGATTTATTAAAAGGTGTTTTTAGGCCAAATATTTCTGAAAAAAATGAACTAAGAGCGAGTAGAGTAGCGATGGCCGCATCTATAGTTGTTGCAGGATATTTTGGTTTTAATCCTCCAGACTTTGCTGCTGGAACAGTTGCTTTAGCTTTTGGTCTAGCTGCTTCTTCACTTTTTCCCGCCTTAATGATGGGTATATTTTCAAAGTCGATGAATAAAGAGGGCGCTATCGCTGGGATGTTAGCGGGTATAAGTGTTACACTGATCTATGTATTTCAGCATAAAGGAATAATGTTTGTACAATCAACATCATTTTTAAATGGAATGGAACCAAATTGGTTTTTTGGTATTGAGCCGAATGCGTTTGGTGCTATTGGTGCCATATTTAATTTCATAACTGCTTATTTTGTTAGTAAGAAATTTCCTGCACCTCCAGAAAATGTTGTCAAAATGGTTTTAAAAATCAGAAAGCCATAATTAAAAATCCATATCCATTCCGCCTCCACCCATTCCACCTGATCGACCAGAATAGCTTCCTTTATTCCATTTTTTCTTTTGTTGTTTTCCAAAATTATAGTTGAGAACAATAGAACTGAACCTTTTTTGTCTCTGACGTTCAGCATACATATTCTGGATGTAATATTGTTCGGTCTCCGAGTTGAAAATTCTATTTTCCGTATCAACAATAAATCGACCAGTATCAAAGATATCATCTATCTTGAACGTTGCAGATAATTTGTTCTGTAAAAAGGATTTTTGTAATCCAAGATTTACTCTAAAGTTTCCTGGTATCGTCCCAGTTGATATTCTCATTTTTGCTCTTCCGTTTCCTGAAAGTTCAACTTTTGCAATAGTTGGAATATTCAATGTTATCCTTCCTCCAAAACCTGCACCTCTAGATTTACCATCTCCATCTACATTAACTCCCTTCTGTTCAGCATTCCAGCCCCATCCCCAAATCATCATACTTGCAAGAGGCATAGGACGATACATAATATTCGCACTGAAATTTTGGCTTACCGAGTTATCCGCATTACCTGCACTCATTACTTCATAGGACCTTGAGTCAAAAGTAATATATTTTCTATCCCAGTACATGATTACATCTTTTGTATTTTTGTATGAAGTGGATAAGTTCAAATTTAGTTTTCTAGTGTTGCTAGAAAATGACAACTCCATTACATCACTATATTCCGGTTTAAGAAAAGGATTTCCATTTCTTAGTCGTGTAATATCTTGCGTATTGTTGGGGTAAGGACTAATGGTTCTTCTTGTAGGTCGATTAACTTTTTTTGAGTACCCAAATTGAATAGTTTGTCTTTCAGTAAGCTTATAAATTAGAAATGCACTAGGATAGATTTTGAAATAATTTTTATTGAATGGAGATTCTAGAATTCCATCATCAAAAAGTTGGGTAAGGACATTACTCGTATCTATATCCTGAACTACTTTTTTATCTAATTTTGCGATAGTTTCAACTTGTTCGGTACGAGCCCCAAATTTAAAACCAAATCGATCGGTAAAATTATATCTAGTTACGAGGTATGCTGCGTAGATATCCTCTTCATAATCATTTCCATAGGTCCTTCCTAAGTAATCCATGTCTTTCTTAAAATCTCGAATGGTAGCTTTCGCTCCAATTTCATATCCAAGTTTTTCTCCGTAAACATTTTCATAATCAATCGCAGCTGTTAAATTGTTATTATCTTCAAATGCTT
>Ga0206677_10004349_pt1 | contig 11607 bp, 25 predicted proteins | sample M130m12015metaG_FD_155475 | JGI IMG/M metagenome (GOLD analysis project Ga0206677, IMG submission 155475) | Ammonia-oxidizing marine archaeal communities from Monterey Bay, California, United States - M1 30m 12015 | ecosystem: Environmental > Aquatic > Marine > Intertidal zone | place: USA... | reverse complement strand
TGGCGAATCCAAGTTTACAGATAGGAAATGATAATTGGGCAATAAAAGAAGATAATCTATTAGGTTATAGTACAGCAGGTACAAGATTTGTACCTCAACCAATAACAATGACTAGAGCAACATTAGGTACTAGAGTTAATCCTAGTGGCTTAGTAGAAGATGTAGCGTTGTTAGGTAGTGAGGAGGTGGTTAATGGAGATTTTGATACTACTATACCTTTAGGAAATACAGGAAGTGGTTGGGGTTCTATTGTTGGAGATGTTGTTTATTATAATGGAGGAGTTAAATTGACAAGAGTATCGAGTACAAATAGACTAAGAGCAAGAACAATTACAGGTAGTGATAATATTTTAACACAAGGAAAACAATATTTATTATATTATAGTGTTTTAGAAAACAATAATTGCACAAGTTTTAAAGCATATCACGGGGGTTCTTCCACTACTTTAAATAATACTTTAGGAAATCATACTATATATTTTACACAGGATTCAAGCGACCAAGTTTTTCAATTCACAAATAATACTAATAATTCTAATATAACAATAGACAACGTATCAGTAAAAGAAGCAACAATAGATAACTTACCAAGAGTAGATTATACAGATGGTACTTCTAGTTTATTAGTAGAGCCACAGAGGACTAATCTAGTTACTTATAGTGAGTCTATAAGTAATTTATCATCAAATACTAATGGAACAGGTACATTTACTATAACTGATAATTATACAGATTCTCCTCAAGGAGTGCAAAATGCTTCAAGGGTTCAGATGTCTATTGTTGATACTGATGACACGAATAATTATAGACTAATAAATACAGGTTCAGTTATGACAACTGGTGTTACTCGTGAAATATCTTTTTATGCTAAATCTTTAACAGGTTCAAATCAAGATGTTTTAGTTTACTGGTCATACGATCAACAAATAGTAACACTAACTAATGATTGGCAAAGATTCAAAATTTCAGCAACAAGTGGAAATACAGGTAGTATTTTTATTGGAACAAGAGGGGGAAGTGGTAATTATTATTCAGGAGGCGATGGTAATCTTGATTTTGCTCTATGGGGATTACAAGTAGAGGATGATGGTTCAGGAGGTGGTTCATCTTACGCAACTTCTTATATAAAAACATCAGGTTCAACAGTAACTAGAAATCAAGAAACATATACAAAGACAGGAATTAGTGATTTGATAAATAGTGAGGAGGGGTGTGTTTTTGGAGAAGGTAATTTTGCAGAAAGCGACTCAGGTAGTGGTTATTTTTATTTTGTATCACTTTCAGATGGAACACCAAATAATAGATTAGAAATTAGACAATCGAATACTAATCTTCAATTTCTTTGGAGAGTTGCAACCTATCAAGATAATATAATAACAAGTGGTGTAGATGTTAGTAGTAATTTTAAATTTGCTCTTAGTTATTCTTCTTCTAACATAAAGTTTTATGTAAATGGAAATCCAATAGGAACAATAAATACTCCAACACTTTGGTCGGCTGATACTTTAAATAGAATGGCATTTGATAATGGTTCAGGTGGGGATATATTATCAGGTAAAGTAAAGCAACTACAAATATTCAAAACAGCATTATCAGACTCAGAATTAGCAACATTAACAACATAATAAAATGAACATATACAAATTACAATACACAGACAGAGCGCAAGGAGATGCAGATTTACTTGCTAAAGGTACTTATGAAGTAGTAACTGAAGAAGGAGTAAGTCAAGACCTATACATTAATGGTACTCAAGCAATAGTTTACATAGGTAAAATAGTAGAGATACCTGCTACTTATGATGATGAAGGACACGAGATAACACCACCTGTTTACTATGATGGTGTATTCTATGACTTAATGACTAAGGTAGAATATGACTTTGGAATTAATGAAATATTTCCAAAAGATTGCGTACATTCGTTTTTAGGTTATGCAAAAAATGCAGATGGTACTGATGTTAATCCTGATGAAACTGTTTCAGTAGAATAAAATGGCAGAAACTTATAATGACTACCCTCAATCAGCAACTAACAATGCTAAGAGGGCGATTAAGTATAAAGAAGAGAATGGTAGTTCTTGTGGTACTCCAGTAGGATGGACTAGAGCAAGGCAACTAGCCAACAGAGAGAAGTTAAGTAGAGATACTATTGCTCGTATGGCTTCTTTTAAAAGACATCAACAGCATAAAGATGTACCTTATGATGAAGGTTGTGGAGGTATAATGTGGGATGCTTGGGGTGGTACAAGTGGCATAGAGTGGGCTATAAAGAAATTAGATAAGATAGACAAAGAGAAAAACATAAAAGAAGATTTTGAAAGTTTGTTTGAAGAGATTCTTAATAAGATTAAAAAAGAAAAAAAGTAGTATGATAAAGCATTTTAGTAAAAATGAGTTTACTTGCAAGTGTGGATGTGATGAAACATTTATAAGTGATGAGTTGTTAGAGATGCTTGACAAGGCTAGAGAATTTGCTGGTATACCATTTGCTATAAATAGTGGTTATAGATGTGAAGACCATACAGAAAGTAAAAAGAACCCAACCTCTGCACATATAAAGGGTTTGGCAGCAGATATAAGATGTTCAGATGGTGTTACTAGAGCAATAATGATGGATGCTTTAGTGTATGCAGGGTTTGAAAGGTTTGGATTACATAAGTCTTTTATCCATGTGGATATAGACAATAAAGAAAAACCAAGTCCAGCGATTTGGTTGTATTAAAAAGAGTATTAATTAATTAAATATATATATTATGGATTTTATTTCACAAAATTGGTTAGAGTTATTAGTAGGACTAATGGCTTTTTTAAAAGTAATAACTAACTTAACTCCAACAGAAAAAGACAACAAAATATTTGGATGGTTAGATTCAGTTATAGATGCTGTTATTCCTAACTACAAAAAGAAAAAATAATGATACAGAAATTTATAGGGTCAATGCTAGTTAAAGGTGGCATAAAACCAATAACAGAATTGCTTAAAGCAGTTAAAGAACTTTTTGCAGATTCTAAAGGTAAGTGGAGTAGCAAAAGAACAATAAGTGGTGTAATTGTTTTGGCTGCTAGTTTATACATAGAGAAGAATGGTATAGATACAAATTCTTTAATCTTGACTGGACTAGGTGTACTACCTCTATGTTTCTCTGTATTTGAAAAAAAGCAATGCGATTGTAATTGTGGTTTAAAAAAATAATTATATTTGCATTAACGAGCAGGGTTGTGCCTGTTTTAGTTTTCATTGTTTATAGTTTTCAAGAGTGGGGTGTTAACAAACATCTCACTTTTGATTTTTATAAGCATTATTTTCGTTATAATTGCATAACAACCAACACATAACAACATGAAAAAATATGGGAAAAGACTTAGACTATCTCAAGAAGAAGTTGAAATGGTTTACGAAAACAGAGCAGAAAGCACAACAAATCTTAATGGTAATACTGCATTAGATATTCATCTCTCAGAGAGGGGAATACTTAAGAAAGATGTAGTATCTGTTAAGCATTGGCAGTCAGCAAGTGGTGAGTATAGATTTAGTGTAGTAACTAAAGAAGATGCAACTGCTGATACAAATGATATGCTAGAAAAGATTAGTGGGTTTATAGAAAATCATTCTCCTCACTACCCTTCAGTAAAAAGAAAAAACAAAAATAAAAATCATCTATTAGTTGTCAATCCTGCCGATATACATATTGGTAAATATGCTAATGGTGCTGAAACTGGTGATGAATATGATGTTGAAACTGCTTGTATGAGAGTTTTAGAGGGCTTAGAAGGACTTATAGTTAAGTCAGAAGGCTTTGCTATAGAAAAGATATTATTCTGCATAGGAAACGATGTTTTGCATATAGATAATGTTTACAATCAAACTACTGCTGGTACGATTCAAGACACAGATGGCAAGTGGTGGGAACATTTTGAGGTTGCATTAGCATTATATGTTAAGTGTGTAGAAATATTAAGAGAGATTGCACCAGTAGATATTATACATTGTATGAGTAATCACGATTATCAAAGTGGATTTCATTTAGCACACGCATTAAAGTCTTGGTTTAGAAATGATCCTGAGATAACTTTTGATATTAGTGTAGCACACAGAAAGTATTATCAGTATGGTAGTAATCTAATAGGGTTAGAGCATGGTGATGGTGCTAAGATGGATAACTTACCTTTAATGATGGCACAAGAGAAACCTTTACTCTGGTCTGAAACTAAGTTTAGGTACTGGTATTTACATCATTTACATCACAAAGTAAAACACAAGTGGAGAGATGCTAAAGACTTTATAGGAGTTACTGTAGAGTATATGCGTTCACCTTCAGGTACAGATAGTTGGCACTCAAGAAAAGGATATGTTGGAGTTCCTAAAGCAGTAGAAGGTTTTATACACGAAAAAGAGAGTGGTCAAGTAGCAAGATTAGTACATTATTTCTAATGGTAATCATCTGGCCTTCATAATTTAATTACAATTTACATCTAGTAGATAAACATTTTTATAAAAATTGTTAAAAAAGGTATTGTTATTGATTCCAATTTTATATATTTGCCTTGAATTTAATAACTAAACTATAACACAATGGGAAGAATGAAAGAAGAGTATATGCGAGATATGTATAACCAACAAGAAGAACTTAATAATCAATTAAATAATAATCAAATGACAAAAAAAACAATGCAAGAAAAATTAAGAAAACAACCTGAACCAGTTGTTGAAACTAGAAAAGAGGCACTAAGAAGGCTTTACAAACAGAATGGTTTAACAGAAGAAGATATATACAAAGACAAGAGAGGTTTTGTAATTATTACAAGAACTGGTATTGATAAGATTGTATCAAGAAACAACATTACAGTTGCTTATGAAGTAATTAATATGGATATAGAGAAGTGTATCTGTGTACTAAGAGCAGCAGCAACAATGAAAGTAGGTAGTGAAGTTAAAAATGCTATGAGTTTTGGAGAAGCATCTGACAATAACCTAATGGGTGGAGGTAAGAAGTTTCCAGTTGCTATGGCAGAAAAGAGAGCAATGTCAAGAGTTGTACTAAAGATTGCAGGATTCTATGAGCAAGGTGTGTTTGGACAAGATGAGATTGTCGATTAATGAATGAAGAATGGTTAGATAATATCCTTGATGGTGAGCCTAGTGGTATAACTGATACCCAATGGCTTATCATTGAGAATAACATTTGCAATACTAGCCTACCTTCAAGAACCATAGAAGACATTTTAGAAAGACTAAATCATTTAACACAACTAGAAGCAGAAGAAATAATAACAACTATAAACGAAAATACACATGAAAGAGACACAAGAAAACAATGGGAAAGGATGTTCAAAGAAGGGATGTTTGAGCATAGAGATTTATAAGCACTTTACAGAACCACATACTTATGTAGTATGGCACAAGAAAGAGGTTATAGGTTTTATTAATGAAGACCAAGCATTACAAGTATTAAACAAAGATGAGTTGGTAGATTTTTACTTTAACAATAAATCTAAATTTAAAATACCATCTTGGAAGATTGATAAATACATTTACAAAAATGACTAATCAGTATTCATTAGATAAGATCAGAAAGTCTAGAAATGAATTTGAGGCATTGCTTAGAATATATGGTGTGTCAAACACTTTGCTAAGTAAAGTTATGGTAGTTAATTATGCTACAAGCAGAAAGTTTCTAGCAGACCCTACCAGAGTTAGATTCATTCACGCTAAGAGATTAGCAGACTATTTAGGATTACAGATGCAAGACATAGTTGATACAATAGTGTACGACTTAAAATAAAACAAAACAAATGAAACGAAGAAGATTAAAGTTTAGTGATTATTATAACGAAATAATACTAAATGAAGTAGCAGAAATATACGATGTAGAAAAGAGTAGGATATTTTTGGGAAGCAGAGAGAGAAACATTATATTTGCTAAAAGACTATACATCTTTATACTAAGAGAGATGTTTAACTTGACACTCACACAAATAGCAAAGATAACTAACTTACATCACGCATCAATACTACACCATTCAAGACAATTTGAGTTCTTTTACAACAATAGAGGTTATACTCAAGACAAAAGAAACTTTGAAAGAATTGAAAATAGAATTATTGAAGTAGAGATAGATGAAGAAATCTTAGGGCTAGAAACACAATTAGAAGCAATAAACAAATCATTAACCAAATTATATAAAATAAACCAATTAAAAAATGAAAGACAAAAAAGAGAAAGTCTACTTACCAAGTAGCATTAAGAACGTTGAAACCAAGTATGGAACTATGATGGTTGCTAACTTTAAAGTTGAAGAATTACTAGCGAACTCAAATAATGGATGGGTGTCTATGGTAATATCAGAAAGAAGAGAACCATCTGAAAAAGGTGCTACTCATTATGCTTATGTAAATGACTATGAGCCACCACAAAATAATGATGAGCCAAAGAAATCATTTAACAAGAAGGAAGAAAAAGATGACCTACCATTCTAATGATTAAATGGAAAAATACAACTTATCCTAGCACTTTCATCGGACTATCTGATGAACTTGCTAAGGTAAGAAGTATGTTATCTGCTAATGTATATAATCCTGACACAGAAAAATACAGAGGGGATCAGGAACACCAAATCCAAAGTCTAGGAATATTTGCAGAACTTGTTGCTAGACATCTGATGGAAAACAACAAAGGTATAAGATATAAGGCTGCACCAATAATAGAAAGCAGACCAGTTGTTGAGGCTGACATTGTCATTGAAGGCATAGAAGAATATAACTATGTAGATGTTAAAGGTATTAAGTCTGCTGGAAATGCCCTCAGAGTCAATTTTAAAGCCCATAACAACCCTAAAAAGAAAATTACACACTATCTATTCATTCAGCCCTTAAATGCCTTATACGCAAGATTTTGTTGGTTTACTCATGAACAGGTTAGTAAGTGGACTGTGGTTATGTCAACCTATACTGAGTGCTATGAACTTGAAATACAAAAACACAACTAAACAATGAAAGAACAACCAAACTACTATGCTATAATATCTGCTGAGGTTAGGTATGATGAGAGCCTAACTGCTAATGCTAAATTATTATATGCTGAAATCACTGCACTTCTCAATATGAATGGTGAGTGTTTTGCAACTAACAAATACTTTTCTAACCTTTATAAAAAGAGTATTGTAACAATTTCTAAATGGATTAGCGAATTAGTGTCAAATGGTTATGTATCAACCTATTACACATACAAGGGGGGTACTAAAGAAATTGATAGGAGGTATATAAGAATACTTAAAGGGGGTATTAAAGAAAACGAGAAGGGGGGTATTAAAGAAAACTTTAAGGATAATAATACAAGTATTAATACTAATACTACGTATAGTAATAATAAGGGGCGTTTTAAAAAACCAACCATTGAAGAGATTAATAATTATTGTATTGAAAGAAAGAATAATATAGATGCAGAAACTTTTTATGATTTCTATGAAAGTAAAGATTGGAAGATAGGTAAGAACAAGATGAAGGCTTGGAAGGCTTGTGTAAGGACTTGGGAGAAAAGAAACACTAATAAACCTCAAGGTATAAGTAAAATACACCAGCACCTGCAAAAGAATATGAATGTAAAAGAAAAACTAAAACAACAATTTAAACAATGAAACAGATAAAAACAATGACAAAAGAGGAACTGCTTATGGGTGCAGTAGATTTAATTAGTAAAACCTATATTGAATTAGGGCAAAACAATGTTGATGAAGATACAATAAGTGTTATGTCGCAAAGTTTAGCAGATGATCTTGCTAAGACTTATCAGAACTTTTACTTTGAAGATGCACAAAATGCCTTTAACTTAGGAGTAAGAAGTCCTATCAATGGTGATTTCATACATTTTAATGTGCCAACATACATGAAGTGGTTAAGAAAACATAAAGCCTTAGTATGGGATGCAAGAGCCAAAGTAGATAAGGGTGAGAACCCTTTAGAAGTACCTCACTATAGACCAGAACCAAAACTATTAAAATGAAAATAACAGACTACGAAATAGAAGATGTATATTCTTGGGACTACCCAGACTTTTGTGATGCTTATATAAGTTATGCAGAAGATGAGAATGGTAATGAAATGACTGAAGAGCAGATACAAGAATGGACAGAAAACAATGAAGAAGAGTTTTATGAAATGATTCAAGAGTCTTTAAGATGATAGATATAATAAAATTTATTAATTATAATATAAAATTGAAATATATTTTTATATTTGTCAAATGAATACGAACGAGTTATCTATATTTACTATATTTTTTACAGTCATTTTTATTATTGGCTTGTATAAAACATTTAAAAAAATAGCATCAACAGATGGTAATAAGATAATTGATAACTTAGAAAGATTTAATGAACTAGAAAAACACAATGATGGAAACAATAACTAAAAAACCAAGAGAGTACAAAACTATTAAGTGGATATTAAAAAACCACATAAAAAATAATGTTAGAAGTTTGTGGACTTATGAAGATGATAACTTTACCTGCATATACGATAACTATGATGGAGATATTAGAGTATATACAGTAAATCAAATGTTAAAATTTGTAGATAGATTAATCCTTAAAGAAAAAGAAGATGATAAAACACAGTAAATATTATTATGAAACTGATAGGAATGGATATACAACTGATAGCAGTATAAATCCAAAGATGTTATTAAGTAAAGAAGAACTAATGAAACAAGAAGAATCACCAAAGTTAAATTTTGACTGGCACTTAGATAAAGTAGCGAAACAGATTACTGATTTGTTAAAGTCTAAGAATAAAGCGTATGGCAATACTGCATTAAATCCATCTAATGTATTCAGTAAGTTAGATTCTACTGAAGCAATATGTGCTAGACTAGATGATAAACTAGCAAGAATAAAAAACAAAGGTATCAATGATAAGACAGAAGATACAGTTGATGATATTATTGGCTATTTATTATTATTAAAGATGTCAATGGAAAAATGAAAAAACCAATCTTTAGAGTGTTTGTTTCTTATGAGATTAAGAATAAATTAAAGGCTACTAGAAGAGTTAATACTGGAATACTAGACACCTTTGTTCTAACATCTAACATAAACGAAATAAAAAACGATAAAGAATTGATAGACAGAATATGTTACTTAAATAAAAAGAATCCAAATAAAGTAGAGATAACCATAACTAATGTAGATGTAGAAAATCAGTATGGTGAAACTACAGACAGGTTTGAAGAAGAATAAATTATGCCAAAGATTAGAAAGATAAGAGTAGAAGATAGAAAAGATAGTAGAGGTGGAGGTTACTCCAGAAGAAAGTTTACTGTTGCTGAAGCAGATGCTATAAGAGAAGAGTACAATACCTCAACACAAAAGATTACTATATCATCTCTCGCTAGAAAGTATAGTGTATCACAACCATTGATGTACCAACTAATAAAAGGAACTACCTATACAGAGGAGAGTAGGGGTAGTAGAGGGGGTACTAGGGGGTATAGGGGGGCTAGTAGGGGATAGGCATGGCTCTAAAGAAAGAAGCAAACGTACAATATAAGTTCTGTATATATATGCAGTTACAATATCCTCAGTTAAGATACTGTGCTAGTCTAGGTGGTATAAGAACATCAATGAAACAAGCAGTCCTAGCAAAGAAAACTGGCTATGTCAAAGGCTTCCCTGATATGCAGATATGCAAAGTCAATAGTAAGTATGCAGGATTATTCCTAGAAATCAAAGCAGACAAGACTTGTTACCCATCTAAAGAACAAAAGCAATGGGTTGCTGACCTCAACGAAGAAGGCTACTATGCTAAGGTAGTCAAAGGTCTTGAAGAGTGCATGGATGTACTAGATTGGTATATGAAAATACCTTAAACACTTTCACAATTTTTTAAAAAAACTTTTTACAAAAAAAATCCTACTGAAACTGCTGGTGAAACTGCCCTGAAACTGCTGTGAAACTGCTAGGGTTGTTGTATGTGCGTGTATGTGCCTATATGTGCGTTCTATATACTGCAACTAGTTGATTATCAGTATTTTAATAGTTACTTTTAGTTACTACTTTTTTAACATTTTCTTAATATTTGTTAATAGTTTATAATATTTTTATATATTTGCAGTATAACAATTAAAAAAAAACACTATGAATGCACAAAAAAACACACAAAACACTGAAAATAAAGAAGTTACCTATATTTTAGAGAATAATTATATAGGTACTTTATTTACTTATAACAATTTACAAGAAGCATTTAGTATGTTAGGAGATAGTTATCTTGTTGAATGGTTTAATAGTAGAAAGGAAATCCCTGCAAAATCAAATTTTATAATACAAAAAATAATAAATGGAAATAATAGTACTATAATAACAAAAGTAAAAGCAAAAAACTTATTTAACTTATAAAATAAAAAAATCATGCAAAAATTTAATACAGAACTTTTAAAAAAGTACAAAACGAAAACAAAAAACAAATTAAGAATTATATTTGAGGAATTAATATTTATGCTGGTAATGTTCTTATTTTCTTATATATGTATTATTATATTTTTAATTTACTATTAATCACTAAAAAATAAAAAAATGCCTACAAAAGAAAAACAATTAGAAAACACTTTAACTTGGTATACTTATTATGCTGATTATATCGAAAAACATTTTTATAATATACATAATGAAGCATGCGAATTTTCAGACGATAGACAAAAACTAGAGAATGAATTTTCACAATTTCCAGAACTAGAAGAAGAAGAAGAAGAAGAGTTTATTAAGTGTCGAGAATGTAGCGACGAAGCCGAAGAAGACTCATATTTTTGTTCTGACTCATGCGCTGAAGACTATAAAAATAACTTAAGATTTGAGAGAGATAGAGACGAAAACTAAAATAATAATTAAAAACTATAAAAAAATGAATTTACTGACACAAAATGCAAAGATGAAAAAAACATCTAAAGAAAATAATACTAAAATATTTAACTTTTCAATACCTGCATACAAAACAAAAGAGGGAAAAGTTACCTGCCCATTTGCAAAAGAATGTGTTAAATATTGTTATGCTCAAAAAGGAAATTATAAACGTTTTCCAATTATACAGGATCTAATGGAAAAAAAATATGAAATTTCAAAACAAACTAATTTTAATAGTTTAATGAATGAAGAGATAAAAAAGAAAAGAGCCAAATATATTAGAATACATGACAGCGGTGACTTTTACAGCATTAAATATTTACGTAAATGGATACTAATTGCCGAATATAACAAAGACGTTATTTTTTATGCATATACTAAAAGTATTAAGTTTTTCAAAGATTACAATATTAACCTACCTGATAATTTCAAAGTTATATTTTCAGAAGGTAGCAAAACAGACAATTTGATTAATACCTTAAAGGATCGTCATGCGCGTATTTTCAAAGACGTTACAACTTTATTAAATGCTGGATATATAGATGCATCAAATAATGATTTGAAAGCAATTACAACAAATAAAAAGGTAGGCTTAGTATATCATTAAAATAAATAATTAACTAAAAATTAAACAAATGAAAGCAATTAAAAAACTTACAACAAATCTAGCACAAAACTATATTTATTATAATTATGGATATTTAAAGCATGAT
>Ga0206677_10004338_pt1 | contig 11627 bp, 11 predicted proteins | sample M130m12015metaG_FD_155475 | JGI IMG/M metagenome (GOLD analysis project Ga0206677, IMG submission 155475) | Ammonia-oxidizing marine archaeal communities from Monterey Bay, California, United States - M1 30m 12015 | ecosystem: Environmental > Aquatic > Marine > Intertidal zone | place: USA... | reverse complement strand
TTTCGTGAATATATTCAATTTTTTATTCATTATTATAAAATACTGGTAATACAGGAAAAAATATGTACCATATTTGAAACAAACTTTAGATTTATAAATAATTATGAGTAGTATGGATACTAGGTACCTTTTTAAAAGGTACAATACATGGTGGGTAAAAGTAGCTGTACCTAAGCCTCTTAGAGAGCAACTAGGCTACGACCTTAGAAAATCTCTTAAAACTCATGAGCTAGATAAAGCTCAAGAGCTAAGATGGCAAGAGGTAGAAGTACTGAAATCTAAAATTGATGCAGCAAAAAATGTTTCAGAATTAAATCTACCAGTTGAATCTCAAGCCACACCAGTGGCTCAGTATGTTCCGCCAACAAATGTAACAGATCCTCAGTACTATCATAAAGTAGTTGATTGTCAGCATGCCTGCCCTGCGCACACACCTGTACCTGAATACATAAGACAAATTTCCCAAGGAAACTACAATGAAGCTTATATGCTTAATTGGGAATCCAATGTGTTTCCAGGTATTTTAGGCAGAACCTGTGACAGACCTTGTGAACCTGCATGTAGAAGAACAAGAACACATGAAAAAGCTGTAGCAATATGTCGTTTAAAAAGGGTTACTTACGATTACAAAGACGAGATTTCTTCTTTAATACCTGTACCAGAAGAAAATAACGGGAAAAAAGTAGCACTAATTGGTGGCGGACCCTCATCGCTAACCGTGGCAAGGGATCTAGCTTTAATGGGCTATCAATGCACTCTCTTTGAAAGAGATCCTCAGGCTGGTGGATTGATGAGAACCAACATCCCTTCTTTTAGATTACCTGAAGAGGTTTTAAATGAAGAGGTAGATCAAGTTTTAAGTTTAGGAATTAAAACTGAGTTCAATTCTGAAATTAAGAGTATGAAAAAATTATTAAATAAAGATTTTGATGCTGTATTTGTCGGAACAGGAGCTCCTAAAGGAAGAGATATTAGAATTGAAGGTAGAGAGGAAGCTGGTGCCAACATACATATAGGTATTGATTGGCTAACAAGCATCGCTTTTGAACATACCAAATCAATTGGGAAAAAAGTAATTGTATTAGGAGGCGGAAATACGGCAATGGATTGTTGCAGAACAGCAATTAGATTAGGTGCCGAGGAAGTTAAAGTGACAGTCAGGAGTCCATTTGACCAAATGAAAGCTTCTGAATGGGAGATTGAGGATGCGATAGGAGAAGGTATACCAATCCATGATAATCATGTACCAAAAAGATTTATTGTCAAAGATAACAAGCTAGTAGGTATGGAGTTTGAGAAAGTTAAGGCAGTATTTGATGACAATGGAAAAAGAAGCTTAGTTCCAACAGGAGATGAACCAGTAATTTTTGAGTGTGATGATGTCTTGGTTGCTATAGGACAAGACAATGCATTTGAATGGATAGAGAGAGACATTGGTATAGAATTCGGTGAATGGGATATGCCCATTGTGGATAAAGTAACCTTTCAGTCTTCAAATGAAAAAGTATTTTTTGGAGGAGATGCTGCATGGGGTCCTGAAAATATTATTTGGGCAGCAGCTCATGGTCATCAAGCTGCAATTTCAATTGACAGTTTCTGTAAAAATTTAGATCTTTACAACAGACCTGAGCCTAAAACTACTTTGATAAGTCAAAAGATGGGAGTCCATGAATGGTCTTATGACAATGATATATCTCAGGCAAAAAGATACCTGGTCCCACATGCTGACAAAAAAGATGCACTCAAAGATCTAAAATTAGAAGTAGAGCTTGGGTTTGATGAAATTACCGCACTAGAGGAGGCTCAACGGTGTCTTAATTGCGATGTTCAAACTGCTTTCTCAGAAGACTTATGCATAGAATGTGATGCTTGTGTAGATATATGCCCTACTGATTGCATAAGCTTTGTTCATAATGACTCAGAAGAAAATCTCAGAAATAAACTAAGAATCCCTGCAGTCAATTTAAACCAACAAATTTTAGTTTCAGATAAATTGGAACAGACTTCAAGAGTAATGGTTAAAGACGAGGATGTTTGTCTTCACTGCGGTTTATGTGCTGAAAGGTGTCCTACTGGTGCATGGGATATGCAAAATTTTCTATATCAAGAAGCAAAGGTATATTCATGAGTAAAATCAACTCAATCAATGATTTTGTTATAAAGTTCGCTAATGTGAATGGATCTGGTTCTGCGAGCGCCAATCAAATGTTTGCAAAAGGAGTATTTAGGTCTGGTATTCCAGTAAGTCCAAAGAATATATTTCCATCCAATATACAAGGATTACCGACATGGTTCGAGGTTAGAGTTAATGAAAAAGGATATCTTGGTCGTAGAGATGGAATAGATATTTTTGTTGCGATGAATCCACAATCATACCAAAAAGATGTATCTGAGCTTAAAGAGAACGGGTACCTCATATATGATTCTTCATGGAAAAGGGAGTTTGGGAGAGAAGATATAAACGTATTAGAAATTCCCCTAACGAAACTATGCGTTCAAGAATTTACCAATCCTAAACAAAGACTTCTTTTTAAAAATCTTGGATATGTAGGTTTGTTAGCTTCAATTTTAGAAATGGATAAAGAAATATATGTTTCTTTGATAGAAGAACAGTTTAGAGGCAAAGAAAAACTTATTGAGCCGAATGTGAAGGCCCTCAATATTGGTTATAACTATGCAGAGGAAAATTTTAAAGATTTTTGTGAAATCAAAGTTCAAAAGTCTGACAAAACTGATGGTCTAATACTCACAAGCGGTAATGATGCAGCCGGGCTTGGATGCGTATACGGTGGAGCAACTGTTTGTGCCTGGTATCCTATTACTCCATCAACATCTTTAGCTGAATCCTATAATAAATATAGTGAAAAACTTAGAGTTGAAATAGGAACAGATAAAAATAAGTTTGCTTTTATCCAAGCTGAAGATGAATTAGCGGCAATGGGTATGACCATAGGGGCAAATTGGAATGGAGCCAGAGCTTTTACAGCTACAAGTGGTCCTGGAGTCTCGCTTATGAGTGAATTTATAGGGTTAGCTTACTTTGCAGAAGTACCTACAGTCCTTTTTAATGTTCAAAGAGGTGGTCCTTCTACAGGTATGCCAACAAGAACCCAGCAATCTGATATCTTGTGCTCTGCTTACGCTTCCCATGGAGACACTAAACACGTACTTTTAATCCCTTCAGATCCAAAAGAATGTTTTGATTTTGCTGTTGAGGCTTTTGATCTAGCAGATCGACTTCAAACTCCTGTCATAGTCTTATTAGATCTAGATCTTGGAATGAATGATTGGTCAACTAAAGAGTTCGAATGGGATGATTCTATCGAATACGATAGAGGCAAAGTGCTATCCAAAGAAGATTTGGATGGCATCGAGAGATTTGGAAGGTATTTAGATGTAGATGGTGATGGTATCCCTTACAGAACCTATCCTGGTACACACCCTGAAAAAGGTGCATATTTTACAAGAGGAACTTCTCATGATGAATATGCAGGTTATACGGAAGACGGTGTTAAAAATGCCGAGATGCTTTCTAGGCTGCTAAAAAAATTCCAAACAGCTTCATCCTTAGTACCCGCCCCTGTTTTTAATCAAGAAAAAAATGAAAGTTCAATGGGAATTATATATTTTGGAAGTACAGACTGCTCTATGCAGGAAGCTTTAGATGTTCTGGAAGATCAGAATCTTAAAATTGACGCTATGAGAATAAGAGCTTTTCCTTTTAATCTTGAGGTTTGGGAATTCATCGAAGATCATGATCTTCTGTTCATTGTTGAACAAAATAGAGATGGACAAATGAGAACTCTAATTATGGCAGAAGGAGGGATAATTCCTGACAAACTTGTCTCTATTCTTTGTTTTGATGGTCAACCAATAACTGCTGAGCACATCGTTAATAAGATAAATGCTCACTTGTCAGGAAAACCTGTCTTAGCAGCATCTTAAGGAAAAAAATATGACATATATAGTAAAACCTAAGAATCATCACCCTCTACTTGAAAAGAATAAACTTGGTCTTACAAGAAGAGACTATGAAGGTGCAGTATCAACTCTATGCGCAGGATGTGGACATGACTCGGTAAGTTCAGCAATTGTTGAGGCATGTTTCCAGTTAAGTATAGAATCTTACAAGGTAGCAAAACTTTCAGGAATAGGTTGTTCTTCAAAAGCTCCTGCGTATTTCTTAAATCAGTCCCATGGGTTTAACTCTGTGCACGGAAGAATGCCTTCTATAGCGACAGGTGCAGCAATGGCAAATCATGAACTCCTTTACCTTGGGATATCGGGAGATGGAGATAGTGCTTCAATTGGTATAGGACAATTTGTTCATTGCGCTAGGCGGCAATTGAATATGACCTACATTGTAGAAAATAATGGAACTTATGGCCTCACTAAAGGACAATTTTCTGCTACAAATGATTTAGAGTCGAAGAATAAATATGGTGATGACAATCTCTTCCCTTCAATTGACTTACCATCTATGGCTATACAGTTAGGAGCTAGCTTTGTAGCAAGAAGCTTTTCAGGTGACAAAGAACAACTTGTTCCTTTATTAAAAGCAGCCCTTTCTCACAAAGGTTTTTCTTTTCTAGATATCATCTCACCCTGTGTGACCTTCAATAATCACAATACTTCTACTAAGAGTTATGACTATATCAGGGAACATAATGATGCATTATCCAAACCAGATTTTGTTCCTTCCGGTAAAGAAATACTTACAGATTATCCGAAAGGAAGTTCTATTGAAGTCCCTCTTCACGATGGATCGTTGCTTGCGTTAGAAAAACTTTCTGAAGACTATGATCCTGCAGATAAAATTAAAGCCATACAAAACATACAAGAATCTCAAAGAGACGGAAAAGTATTAACAGGGCTGCTCTATGCAGATCCAAAGGCAAAGGACCTTAGAGAAATTCTTAACGTATCAGATAAACCATTGAATACCATGGATAGAGAAGAGCTTTGTCCAGGGTCCGATAAACTTGAAGGTATAAATTCTGGACTAAGGTAAACTAAGCTTAAATAACTCCTAATCTTTTTGCCATGATTTGATAGGATTCAACAACATCCCCTAGACCTTGTCTAAATCTGTCTTTATCGAGCTTTTCTCTGGTCTCTTTATCCCAAACCCTGCATCCATCAGGTGTAAATTCGTCACCCAATAAGAGATCACCCTTATAGTCACCAAACTCTAATTTATAGTCTACAAGGATCATACCTGCATCTGAAAATAGTTTTTTTAGAGCGGTATTTACTTCAAAAGTTTTAACTTGCATTTGGTCAACTTGTTCTTCTGTGGCCCAACCAAAGGATTTTATATGGTATTCATTTATCATAGGATCGCCCAACTCGTCATCTTTATAAAAGAATTCAAATGTTGGAGGATTAAGATCCACACCCTCTTCTAAGCCCAATCTTTTGCATATACTTCCGGCAGTCACATTTCTAACAACACATTCAACAGGAGCCATCTCAAGTCTCTTTACTAAACTGTCAGTTTCACTAATTAACTTAACAAAGTGAGTGGCAATACCCTGATTCTCTAAATATTCCATAATAAAAGCATTAAATTTATTATTAATTGTCCCTTTACCATCTAAGCTTTCTATTTTTTTGCCATCAAATGCAGAAGTATCGTCTCGATAATGCATAATTAAATGATCAGAGTTATCTGATTCATAAAGTGATTTAGCTTTTCCTGTTGTAATTAATTCACCTTTTTTAATATTTTCCATAACGTTTATGATAATGATTGATTAATTTCTGATAAAAGCTCTCTTTCATAAGCTTTAGCCTCCTCTCCTTGAGCAATAATTGTAACAGTACATGTCTTTTCATTAATTTCTTTAACTAAAATTCTATACTCACCTTTAAAAGAATCTCCAGAGAACATTCTACGAACAAATCCCTTCTCCTCTTCTCTAGAGAAATTAACATAAAATACACCTTCTTCCCTGTCTAGATCATTTACATCTATAAGAGCTTCTTTTAAAGCACGATCAACCGCCGCCCAAGCCCTTGCATATTCTAAATTCAATTCTATGAAATTAGATTTACTTTCATCTTGCTTCAATGAGGCTTTCTGTCCGTAATTTAAATTAAGAGCCACTAGAGATGTTCCTCCACTAGGTGGTGTGGAAGCAAAATAATCTAAAACTTTACGCATAGTTACTTCTTCTAAGTTTTCTTCACCCTGAACCCTAATCCATTGACCTTCAATATTCGTAATATGAGTAATAAAAATTTCTGAACTAGCTTGCCTTATTCCATGTTCCACTTTCATTACAAGTTTTGTTTCTTGATCAGCAGTTCCTAAATTACTACTCTCAATAATTCCAGAAGTAGGGTCAGATTTAGCTAAACCGTAACCGCTAGTAACCCAAAAATCATTCATCATTGGCCAAGCACTGCTTGGTAAGGTTTCAACATATACCCAACGAATTTCACCCAAACGATGCATCCTGACTTCGTTTGAAGTTCCTGAAGAAAAAACTTGCTGAGGCATAGGTATCTCATACTGAGAACCGACATTTTCTTGAGAAACAGTATTAATGGGATAGTAATCTATTATAGGGCGTGTATTCAGATTATCTGGAAAGTTTAATGATTTTTCTTGTTTTTCATTTAAGTAATCGTTTTTATGATCTGTTAAAAAATAACTACAAGAACTTAGGATGAAGGTTAGAAAAAATATTTTTGTAAGTCTATTCATAATTAATTTAGTAAAAGCAATTTTTTTAAAACATTCTCAGCTTGGTCATGAAATTTAGAACTTAAAGGAGATAAAGGAAGTCTAATACCATCTGTAATTCTTCCTATACGATTCAACATCCATTTTATTGGTATAGGATTTGATTGGACAAATAGTACTTCATTTAATTCAATTAAAGTTTTATCTAATTCTAGAGCAGCCTCTTTTTGTCCACTCAACGCCAAAGAGCATATCTGAGAAATAGTTTTGGGAACAATGTTTGCGGTGACAGATATCGTTCCAGAACCTCCATTCAAGATAAACCTAGTTGCAGTAGGATCATCACCGGAATAAAGAAAGAAACTCTCTCTTTGTTCATTATTTAAATTACTATTCATTGCATCTAATCTATTCAGGTCACCTGTTGCATCTTTCAAGCCTACAATATTCTGATGCCCTACCAACCTCAGAACAGTTTCGTTCAAGAGATCGCATCCTGTTCTTGAAGGAACATTATATAAAATCTGAGGCAGATTCACTTCATCGGCAATCATCATGTAATGCCTGTAAAGACCTTCTTGAGTGGGTTTATTGTAATAAGGTGTTACCAATAGAGCAGCATTTGCTCCAGCTGATTTTGCAGAATTTGTTAAATAGACCGCCTCTTTAGTTGAATTAGCTCCCGTTCCAGCAATAATCTCAATCCGTCCACTTGCTATATCAACAGATCTTTCTATAAGTTGAACATGCTCTGAAACATCAAGAGTAGCTGATTCACCTGTTGTACCAACAATAACTAATCCCATAGTATTGGAATTAATATGCCACTCTATCAAGTCTTTTAGACCTTCCCAGTGTATTGCTCCATCAGAATCCATTGGAGTGACAAGAGCAACTATTGAACCTTTAAGATTAAACATTAATTTTTTTTTATCTCAATGTTAGAATCATAGCATTATAGATTGTTTCTAAAGGAGGAGATATGCCGGCACCTAAATTAAATAATAAAGCCCCTATATTCAAAGGAGAATGCACAGGAAATAAAACTATCAACCTGTCTGAGCTAAAAGGAAAAAATGTAGTTTTATATTTCTATCCAAAAGATAGTACTCCTGGATGTACTACTGAAGGACAGGATTTTAGAGACCTTAAAGGGCAGTTTACGAGAGCTAATACAATTATTTTTGGACTTTCAAGAGAATCAATAAAATCTCATGAAAACTTTAAGAAAAAAGAAAAATTTAATTTCGATCTTATTTCTGATCCCGACGAAAAAATTTGTAATCAATATGACGTTATCAAAGAAAAGAGTATGTATGGGAAAAAATACATGGGGATAGAAAGAAGTACTTTCTTAATAGATGCAAAAGGAAAGTTAATAGAGGAATGGAGGAAAGTGAAAGTTACCGGTCATGCAAAAGAAGTTCTTGAAGCTGCAAAAAAACTTGGATAATTAATTAACTGGCTCAGGCCATGAATTTATTATTGCTTTAATAAAAGTGGCCAAAGGTATTGCAAAAAATAGTCCCCAAAAGCCCCATATTCCTCCAAAGAAGAGAACTGAGATGATAATAACGACTGGATGAAGATTATTTCTATTGGAAAATAAAATTGGTACGAGCACATTTCCATCAAGGACTTGAATGAGTAGATATAAACTCAAAAGCCAATAAAAATTCTCTGTTAACCCCCATTCGTATAATCCAATTAAGACAACCGGAATTGTAACTAAAATTGCTCCAAAGATAGGAATAATGACTGAAAGTCCTACTAAAATAGCAATCAAAACTGCATAAGGAAGACCCAAGATAGCAAATAAAGCATAAGAGAATGAAGCCACAATGATCATTTCAAGAAATTTACCTGTTACGTAGTTAAATAACTGATCATTCATTTCTGAAAATACAGATTGCATGAAACCATTTTCTTTTGGAAGGATAGACCCAGCTATTGGCAGAAGATCATCTTTATCCTTTAAGAAAAAGAAAACCATCAACGGAATCATAATCGCGTATAAAATTGCATTAAACATCAAAGAGATTGTGCCTGCCAGCTGCCCTAGTGCGGAGCTTAACAAACTATTAATCTGATTACTTAAGTTAGCAAAGATAAGATCGATATCTTCTTTTGAGAAATAATTATTCATCTCAACTAAGGTTGACTGAAAAGAACTCACAATACTAGGTAGGTTTTGTAATAGATTATTTATTTGCGTGCCTAAGGATGGAAGAGCAGTAAATAAACTTAAATAGAAACCAAAAAAGATTACAAGTGTTACAGGTAAAGCGACTCGTTGAGATATTTGCATTTTTAATAACGTCCTCAACAGTCCATTCAATAAAAACGCTATCACCACACTTATAATTACTGGTAACAAGACATTCCCAAAAAGAATAATAAAAAGAAAAGAAAATATAATTAATATAGCGAAATATATAGATTCCTCATTAGAAAAGAATCTTTTTATAAATTTACTGAATAAACTTTGCATATTTACTTGGGAACTAAGTAATCTTTAGATAATCTAAAGAATTCATTTAATATAGTAACTAGTATCTCTAAAAAGAAATAGTATGAGAAGTATTATATCCAAAATCAAAATTTGCGGAATTTTCTTATTAATCTGCTTTACTTTAGAATCAGAAGAAGAACTGCCTGTTATAGGGGATGCCTCCTCTTCCGTGATATCCATAGCCTCTGAATACAATCTAGGTAGATTATACATGGCGCAACTACGAAGGAGCTTGCCTGAGTATTTGGATCCTATAACTCAGGACTATGCAGAACACTTAGTTTACAGGCTTTCTGAATTTAGCGAATTGACTGACCGTAGATTAGAAATAGCCTTAATTGACGAAAAATCTGTAAATGCTTTTGCTGCTCCAGGAGGAATTATTGGAATAAATGCGGGGTTGATATTTCATGCAAGCTCTGAGGGCCAGCTCGCCTCGGTTCTCTCTCATGAACTTGCGCATCTAAGTCAGAGGCATTTTGCTAGAAGAATGCAGAGACAGAAAGACCGGAGTCTTGCCAATTCTCTAATGATCTTAGGTAGCATAGCTTTAGCTGGCGCCACTAGTAACCCTAATGCTCTTCTAGCTGGACAACAGGCAATAACTCAGCAAAATTTATCTTTTAGTAGAGGAGATGAGCAAGAAGCAGATAGGATTGGTTTTAAAAATTTAATCTCTGCTGGTTTTGATCCTAATAGTACGACATATATGTTTGAAAAACTTCAATCTCTCAGCAGATTGTCAGGCTCTAATGAACTTGAGTTCCTGCGATCTCATCCCTTAACAAAAAACAGAATTGCTGATGCCCAGTCAAGGGCACAAGGAATTAAAGGGAAAAACTATAGAAATTCTTTAGACTATGAACTAATTAGGCACAGAACAATTGTTCATTTCTCTGAAATCCCTAGACAAGCAATTGCCATTTTTGAAAAAGACTTAAATATATCCAAATCAAAGAAAGATAAGATAAAAGCAAATTATGGTCTTTCTTTGGCCTATTCAAAAGCCAAAAGACATACCGAGGCATTAGAAAAACTTAGAGAAGCCTTAAAAATAGATAGCGAAAATTTAATACTTCAAATTGGACTCCTTGAATTGCATATAGAAGCAGAAAATAATTTTGAGGCAGAAGCATTAGCTTCATCTCTATTAAGCACAAATCCCAATAACTATCCGATTACCATGTTATATAACAAAGTATTAATGAATAATGGGGATTATAAAAAAGGTGAAGAGATTCTTAGAGAGCTTTCTTTAGTTAGGCCAAATGATCCTGAGGTCTGGTATTGGCTTGCAGAGGTTCAAGGTTTAGATAAGAATCTTATTGGACTACATCTTTCAAGAGCAGAGTATTTTTTCCTTACAGGAAATTATGAAACTTCTATAAAACACTTAAGAATGGCAATGGATCTCACTGGCAATAATTATCAATTAACTGAATCAATTCACAATAAAATTGAGAGATCTCATAAATCTATAGAAGCCCTTAAATCACTTTCCTAACCAGGAGGCCAGTTAAATTCTCTTTCAGCTATCAAATGAATGTGAAGATGGAAGACTGTCTGCTGAGCCCCTGCTCCGTTATTAACTACTAATCTAAATGCATCCTCTACACCTAATTTTCTAGCAACTTCCCCTGCAACGAGAAAGAGATGACCCAACAAAGCTTGGTCTTCTTGATTAGCATCAGATATTTTATCGATAGGCTTTTTAGGGATGATCAATAGATGTGTAGGAGCAACTGGATTTATATCTCTAAAAACTAGAGAAATATCATCTTCATGAATAATATCTGCGGGAATTTCTTTATCAATAATTTTTTTAAAAATTGTCTCCGTCACTCTATAACTCCTTAGCTTCATCATAATGAAGTATTACCCCTTCATCAGATTCTGAACTTTCTTTGAGGATAACTTCATAACCCTCCACATTAGATATCTCCTTAATGCCATCAATATGCATTGATTTCTCTTTAAATTTTTCAAAAGATTGGGTCTTTGTTTTAGCATCCTTAGCACTGGCTGCAGCAACAAAATAATTCAAATGTATTTCGTAAATTCCATCACCAATATTCTTATCGTAATATCCAACATGGACCATATATAGATTCATAATTTTTTCCTTATTTAAACCAAGTGAATCCCAAAAAAATTCAATATATATAAATAAACCCAATACACAATACCTGTAAGGCTAACTGATATTAACAAACTAAGAATGAATGACATGTTCCATCCCAGAAGAAGTGGCAAGGCAATAAAAAACATCAAAGAAGGAGGTATCATCAGCAATATGTTTCTAGATAAATCCATCACGGCTAATGAATCTTGAGTATCAAAATAAAGCCAAGTGAATGCCAATAGAGAGGTTAATGGTACAGAGGCCACGATTCCCGCCATTAAAGTAGATCTTTTGGCGATTTC
>Ga0206677_10004335_pt1 | contig 11630 bp, 6 predicted proteins | sample M130m12015metaG_FD_155475 | JGI IMG/M metagenome (GOLD analysis project Ga0206677, IMG submission 155475) | Ammonia-oxidizing marine archaeal communities from Monterey Bay, California, United States - M1 30m 12015 | ecosystem: Environmental > Aquatic > Marine > Intertidal zone | place: USA... | reverse complement strand
AGAGTCTAGCCTAACTAATAACAAGGCTATTAGCTTAAAGCCAGCAAGTGTCACTTATAACCTAAGCGGCCAAGCTTACTATAGTGTCAGCGTAGGTGCGGACAACGCAAGCTACACAGTAATTAGCAGTACCGTGAGTTATCAAACGGACATCCGTTCTAAAGTAGACACTGGTGAGTTTAAGCTAGAGAGTATAGGTGCGCTATCCACTACTGACTTCACATTGTCAGCACGTAGAGAATCTTACGCCATAACTGGATGGAAGACTAATCACACTACAGGATTTGGCGCAGACGCAGCTGAGTTTACAGTATCAACACAAGATACTTTGGTCAAGTCATCGATTGCTCTAAAAGCATCCGCAGCTGACTTCACATTGTATCCTAGCATCATTGGTAGAGGTTATAAACTACCCTTGGCTGACTACAGCTTCACGATGGTAGGGTACGAGACTAACGTTCATCAAGTAATTAATTTTACTCGTGGACAGTTCTCTGTAGAAGTAGCAAAAGCAGATAGAGAGAGACACCTTACTCTTAAAGTAGAAGGCGCGGCTTCATTCCTCCTTAAGGGAGATGAAGTTAATTCTTCTATTAAAGGAACTAAGGTAACCCCAGCAAGTTTCAGAGTATCTACTGAAGAAGTAAACTCTCACATAGACCTAGTATCAACACTCGCATCAGCGCACTATAATTTATCTGGATTTAGCGCCAAAGGTATAATTGAAGACAAGCCAGTAGCAGAAGTAGGTATCTTCTTCCTAGACTGCGGCAATACTTCAACCGAGTTAACGTGGAACAAGGAAGTTGTATCAACCTTCTCCACAGGTGTGTTTAATGTTGGCTCAGGCCATACGCTGGAAGAAGGTTTAGATAGCTTAAGGCTTAGCGCTGATTGTGGAGAGTTCTCAGTCTCATACGACTGTAGCTCAACCTCTTTCAAGGCAGAAGCTGGCGAGTTCATTTCAGAAGGTGGTAAAGCCTTCTTTAATAGTAACAAACACGTATTTAACGCCGGACCTAACTCCAAGTTCATAATAGAACTCCAAGGTGTTGGGCGTTATGGTGATCACGACTACAACAGAACCACTGAGTATGTGTTAACAGGTTCCCCCATATCTTTCCGTTGCGGAAAAGCATTGACTGATTGGGATAAACATAATGTTGAATACACAGATTGGGATGAGCTTAACTATCCTCAAACTTGGTGGGACGCCTACTCAGTAGAGTGTGTAGTCTCCGCAGCTACAGTAATCCCTGCTACTTTCACCGTTGACACGGTAGAGATTAGTGGTTACGCTGACTTTGTCTCAACCGATGAATTACCTGAAGTCAAGACCTACAGGCAATACTTTACAGATTGGGACAGCTACACTAACTGGGACGACACTAACAGCTACATGACAGGCTGGGATCCTATCGCTGGTGTTAACGTATTAAGGGCTGAGAGTAGCAAGTTTGTTATCGAGCTAGAGAAAGTTAGCTATTACGACTACACTATCTACGATGAGGGTAATTTCACAGTAACCGGAAACGGTGTCGGTGGAACTGCTGATATCAACGGCTCTAGAGTAACTTGGGACATAGGTCTGACAGAATGGGTTGAGACAGATGTTACAAGCAGTGAAACTATTACAACTCTATGGTATGACGAAGAGGGGATTAGCGAGACAGTATCTGGTTACTCTGGTGTTGGTACCTTTAACCTTAACGGGGAAGAGGCGGCTGGAGACCATTGGGTGCCACCTGCTAACGTATACTTAATAGCAGACTACTTACACCTCAAAGTATCTGACGGTTGTCAAGGAATTAAAGAAACTTTCTGGGACAACTATAACGGCACTAGGTGGATAGATGATTGCTACGGTGAAACTTCTTGGTACTCCAGAGTTAGCGGAGATGATGCTATTGTATGGGACGAAGGAGAGCACTGTAGTCCAATGACTAATTGGGACAAGCATAAGAGCAGATGGGACAGGCGCAAATGCACTAACTTAGGTGTAGAGCACCATATGATAATTAACTGTAAATAGGAATAAATAATGCCAAGTAACATAGAATTGCACCCCGGACAATCGGTTGTGTATAACGATTTATTTGTTGAGAAGAATTGTAAGCACGCCGTAGTGTGTGCTTCACGAGGATTTGGAAAGTCCTATTTCGCAGCTGCATGTGCTGTGTCAGCTATAAGTGAGCTACTGCAAATGCCTGTTGGGACACCTAACAGGAATGTAGCCCTTATAGCCCCCACCTTCTCTCAGGCGGTAGACATCTACTACCCTTTACTTGCTTACCAATTCGGATTAGAGTCGGTAGCTACAAAGTCTTCAAGGGCCAATGGAACCTTCTGGTTCGGCCCTGAGGTTCACTTAAGAGTATGGTCGTATGAAGCCTCAGAACGAATGAGGGGAACTGGACAATACTTTGTTGTATCAGATGAGATTACATCGTGGGAAGGAGCAGGTACTACACCTCAAGAGGCGTGGGAATCTGTTATACAGCCCTGTATCCTTACACGTTGGCCTAAGGTCGGTAGGTCTTTAACTATATCTACCCCCAAGGGACACGACTACTTCTACGATATGCACAACTTCTACCATGTAGATAAAGATTGGAAGTCTTACCACTATAACTATAAAGACTCTCCGTATCTTGACGACACAGTTATTGAGAAGGCTAAACTAACTCTGGACCCTATGAAGTTTGCCAGAGAGTATGAAGCTTCCTTTGATGATTCAGGAACCACTGTGTTCTACTGTTTCGACAGGAAAGAGCATGTGACAACTGACATAGAAAAGCTACAACCCGGAGAGACAGTACATGCTTGTATTGACTTCAACATCGGTGTGATGGCTTGTTCAGTGTTTACCCTAAGAGGCAATCAGATGCACTTTGTAGATGAGTTCATGGGTCACCCTGACACAGACTCTCTTTGTAAAACACTTAAGAGGAGGTATGAGGGACACGATATAATCGCTTACCCAGACCCCTCAGGAAGAGCAAGAAAGACCTCGGCAGCAGTTGGTAAGACAGATTTTACTATTCTGGAGAGCCACGGCATTAAGACTAAGGCAAGACGTAAGCACCCACCTATTGTAGATAGCGTGGCTTGTGTTAACAGGAAGCTTAAGAATGCCAGAGGCGATGTAGATATGTACTTCAGACCTGAAGTTATTAATACCATTAGGTCCATGGAAAGAACAGTATGGACTGAAAGAAACCCCGATAGTGCTACTATCGACAAACGACACGGAGACGAACACCACTCAGACGGCATAAGATACGCAACAGAGTATCTGTATCCCATTAATTCTGGTGCAATTCGTTCTATCAGAAGCACTAGTGTGCTAATATAATTGAGGACTAAACCAATGATTCCTAACGTAATCCCAGAAGAAGTAATCCAGAACGAAGACCAAGGCGCTCTTGACGCTATTGCTGAAGAGTTAGACTTTGAGCTTGACCATCGTAAGAGTTTTGCGAACCAAGTTTCAGACGTTCGAAACCGAGCCAGTTATGTAGCGCGAGAGAAAGAGCGTAAGAAAGCAGAAGCTCTTTTAGACCCTCGAAACTGGAAATTTAAAGAAGGACTTAAACTAGCCAAGTACTGGGGTCCAAACCCTAATGGCGGAATTTACTTACAGAACACAGAGACTAGTCTTCAGTTCTTTGTACCAGCAGGTGAAGCTAAACAGTACCTCGCTGACTAATAGGAGAACAGTAATATGTTCGCAAAAGGTGGAACTAACCAAAACGGAGTAACCTACGTAGGGGATAACTCTGTTAAATCTGTAGGAGACCCTAGCCCACAGTACGAGTCGCTTAAGCTATTCTATGAGAGAGCAAGAGCGGTTATCGGTGGACAAGATACGGTAAAATCCTACGACGACGTACTAGATACAATAACATTCCAAAACTTATTACTGCCTTTCTCTCCTAAGATGACTTGGGAACAGTATTGCTTCTATAAGTCAGAAGCTGAACTTCCCGGTCTATGCTCCCAGTATACAAGGACACTGGTGGGAGGACTTCTACGTAAGCCACCTACTCTAGGTCTACCTGAAGGTGTAGACGAAGAAGCAGAGAACTGGTTGAAGCAAGACTTCACTGGTGATGGTAGAGGTCTCATTGGTTTCCTTGATGAAGCCCTTAAAGAGGAAATTACAACCAGCAGAGCATGGGTAGCAGTATCTTTCCCCTACGTGCCTGAAGGAATGGAACTCACCCCAGATCAGCAGAAAGAGCTTAAGCCCTTCCCTATTCTGTTCAAAGGTGAATCTGTAATTAACTGGAAGGAAGGCACTCACCCTATTACACGTAGGAAAGGTTTAACACGAGTAATCGTAAGACAACCTCTTGAGATGCCTGACCCTGAGAATGAGTTTCACGATAAGCTTGTAGATGCTGTTATGGTTCACGAGTTGAACGCTAACGGTGAGTATCAGATAAGGGCTTACGAGTTTGTTGCTGAGTCTAAGAAGAGTGACACCCAAGTAATCTCCGGTGCTTATCGAGAAGATTACAACGTGAGCAGCGGCAAGGGCGACTGGGTTCTTAAAGTAACTGAAGTCCCCATGAGCAACGGCAAAGCACTTACAGAGATACCTATGTATCCCCTTAACGGGTCTGTAGACCCTGCTGAGCCGCTACTAATGCCTCTCATCAACCGAGAGATTGCTTTATACAACAAGATTAGTCGAAGAAACCATCTGATGTATGGCGCAGCTACTTACACCCCCGTAGTAGCTTCAGATATGGCAGATGAAGACTTTGAAGACCTTGTATCAGCAGGATTAGGTTCTTGGTTGAGAGTAAGAGACGGTGAGAAGATTGATGTTCTTGATACACCCACTGATGCTCTTAAAGACATGGACAGAGCTATCGACACAGCTGTAATTGAAATGGGTCGTATGGGTATCCGTATGATGACTCCAGATGTTAGGGAGCAGTCAGGCTCAGCGCTTGAGATTCGTAATGCGGGTCAGACAGCACAGCTTGGAACCCTTAACGCTAAGATATCTAACGTGATGTCCAGAATAATTACTGCTATGTTAAACTGGAGATACAACGCAGGATACACACCATCTGAAGTTAACTTTGAGTTATCCGCAGACTTTAACCCTGCTCCATTAGGCGCTGACTGGTTACGTCTGGTTACCGAATGGTACTCTGCTGGTATGATCCCACGCTCTGAGTTCCTTAACATTATGAAGTCTAACGACATTATCTCTCCGGAGTATAATGATGAGAAGGCTAAAACAGAAATAATGGAAGATGAACTTATCCCCGGACCTATGACATCACCTGAAGACTTAGACCTTGAGCAAATATCTGCTAACAGTCAGAACGCAGGTGTTAAGCCAAAACCTAAAAAAGAGGAATAGTTATGCTATTTGACCACAAGTATAAAGGAAAGAAAGTTCGTATTGTAGGGAGAAACGCTAAGCGAGGAACCTACAACCTTCACGATGAGTCAGGGAAGTTGTATATTGCTATCCCTACTAAAGAGGTTAAGGCTTTTAAAGAGCCTGAGCCTGTATGTGAAGAGACTAAAGAATACTCTAACCCCGAATAGTAAGGAGCAGCAATGGCAGACGACAGCATTAACCAAGATATATTTGATCGTCTCGTTGATAACTCCGCTATGTCTCGCTTAGTTGAAAATGAGGTAAATGTTGAAACCGCAAGGATCATCAGAAGACACAAGAGTAGGCTCTTTAAGGAAGCGAATAAAGCAGATTTTTATTCTGTGGAAGGCAAGAAGATTGCGAAAGCAAACATCCGAGCAGAAGTAAGTCGCTTCAATAAAGAACTATCTGTATCTGTAGATGGACACATTAAAGACATGAGTTCATCGCAGATAGACTTTCATACCAACAACTTAGACAAAGCAGCAGGAGAGGTATTTAAGGTTAGACGCCCCCGAGTGAATAACCCACTGGATAAAATTGTGGGTAAGAACATAGGGGGTGACTATACCCTTACCCAACAGATAAGTAGGATAAGCAAGAATGAGCTAACCCGGATAACCAATGTTATAAACGGCGGGATAGCTAAAGGCTTAACCAACAAAGAGATGGTTGAGAAAATCACCAACACAACTAAACTAACTAACAGCCAAGCTGACGCTCTTGTGAGAACAGCTATAACTCGTTCTGCGAGTATGGCTCAAGTTAAAGTAATGGAAACGAACGAAGACCTTATTAAAGGTTATAAGTTCACTGCTATACTTGACTCTAGAACTTCTGAGATATGCTCTCGAATGGATGGGACGGAATTTCCCATTGATAAGAAAGAGTTTCTACCTCCACTACACTGGAGGTGCCGTTCTACAATCGTACCAATCACCAAGTCTTATACCGAGTTAATGGACACTAAGAGCGACCGAGTTAAAAAGAAGGTCCTTAAAGTTTTACCCCCTAAAGAACTCAGAAAGCTAGATGGCAGAAGCCCTCAAAAAGAGGACTACAGCAAATGGCTTCGAAGACAATCTCATGAAGTTAAACTGAGACATTTTTCAGGTGATGAGGAAAGACTCAAGCTATTCGAAAGAGGCTCTATCCAACTAAAGCAGTTCTTCAATGCCACTGGTAAGAAGATAAGTATTGCTGCTCTAAGAAGATTGGATAACCTAGCTACTCAACGAGTGGCGCTTAAGAAAAAAGTAGTGCTACCTTCTGCTGTAGGGTTTGTAAAGTCTAGAACCCCCGCAGAGTTAGCCAGAAGTAAAGATAGACAGCTAGAGCTAAGGGAAATGTATATTACCGAGGCCAATATAAGAAACAGTGCGTTAGGTTTAACTGACTACAAAGGGACTTCTCTTCTTGGTAAGAGAACTTCAAGGAACAGAGCAGAGAATGTTTTTGACACTCGTGTTCAGATGATAGACCCTGTGACAGGCGAGATGCGTAATACTATGCTATATGACCCTGACTTTTCAGTCTATCAAGAGAGAATAGACTTCCTAAGGGCCAGTAAGATACTTAAAGAGAGCGACAAGGACTTTATAGAAAACTTTGTTAACTCTCTTGACGACAAGATGTCGGTTAACCAGCAGTCAGCTGTTTTAGAAAACCTAAGAATTAGCTTTGAGCGTTACTATAACCCCCAAGCTAAGTCTTACAGGCAACCTTGGGAGAACTTTGAAGCAGTTATTAGAGCAGAGATGCCTAACTCCGTTGTTAACGTATCAAGGATACTTGACAGGCGTTCAAGGTCAAGAGCTAAGAACTTTGAAGGGTTCTTCTCAGGTGACCCTGACTCTAAGATGACTATCGCAGGAAGAGAAACTACTTTTGACGATATCTCAAAGAACTTAGCTTCTAACCAAAGGCTTGTAGATAACTGGAAAGACACTGAAGGTCGTAAACTAGCTCGCGAAGCTTACTTCAGAGGCAGAGCACCTTTAAGAACTTATTTCTTACCAAAGATAGACAAGAAGATAGCGCCTGACATTAAGCCAAGAAAGTGGCTTGAGAAGCAGTTAGGTGAAAGACTAACAAAGAAGCTATACGGTGAACCTACAGAAAGATTAGTAGATGAATTGGCAAGAAAGTATAGCAACATGCTAAACCCCAAAGAAATAATAAGAAAGCAGCTAGAGCAGCTTAGCATCAACAGGCTATACCATAAGAAGCTTAGAGAAGGTGTTGACGATAAGTTTCAAGAGGGGGCTATTGAAGCTTTAGCTTCTGCTTTTAAAACTATTGCTGAGGGCAGAACTACTGACTACGATGGGTTAGCTATAGATATCGGTAAGCTTATGATAGGGGACAAAGGTGCGCTTAAGAATGGTGCGCTAGGTAAGTACCCTTTGTCTCTACCTTTTAAGAACAAAGCTACTACTAAGCAGTATCACAAAGTAGGTTCTGACTTACTAGACATGCTTGAAAAGCAAGGAAAAATAAGGTTAGGTTACCGAGGGGTTAGTCGAAGGGCTGTAATGGACCTAGAGACAGGTAGACCCGGAGGGCCTTGGAAAGATACTTTAAGCAGAGAGGTTCAGATACTTGACAAAGATATGCTGGCTCTTCAAAGAGCTAACAGAGAGCTTTATGTAGGTAGAAGAATAGGTTTAGTCAGAGAGTCTGATGAGCTATACGCAGTTGTAGGCCATGGTCACTACAGGACTAAGTCGGGGACAGTCACCAGTAATAACATCATTACTCGGAAAGCCAATGCTAACTATGATAAGGTAAACCTAGACCGAGACATCATGGATGAGATAAACCAAGCCAACTCTTTCCAGTGGGAGGTAGACCAAGAGTTCAGTTCGTTTATGCTGGACATGGCAAGGTTCAGAGATCCGAGAGGCAACATCAAGAAGTACGATGAGCTTAACGGGTTCAGACAGATAGTCTTAGACCGTGGTGAACAAGGGTTAGGATTAATGGAGACAGTCAAGTGGCACCTTAAGAGGAATAAGCCATTTAAGAATTCTCATCAGATAGACGGTAGAGGCCGGATATATGCTAGTGGTTATCTAACGCCTACCGGAGGAGAGTTTGTCAGACCGTTTCTTAATACTCACAAGAGAGCTAAAATAGGAGAGGCTGGTTGGCTTCAATATCAAGAACAGGTGGGTTCTTTGCTAGGCCCTGCAACAGAGGCACTTACAAACCCCGGAAGATTTGCTATTTTCGAAAGAAACAAAAAGGAGTTATTAGAGTTAGGTCGGCTACTTCAGAGTACTACTCAAAGAGATCGCCGTATCAGAGAGGCTTTAGAACACCCTTTGATGGTAGGTATGGACGCAGAAGAACACCCTAAGCTTATGCGCCTAGCCTTAGAATACGCTAGAATAAACGACCATGTTGGTGGTGACTTTAGCGATATTAAAAGGATAGGAACTTATGTCACACAGTTACCTATAGAGATTGACGCTTCTGCTTCCGGTGCTCAGATAATAGCCTTAAGTACTCGTAACAAGGATTTAGGTTTTGAGTCTAACGTAGTAGCTACACCTAAGAAGAACAGGTTGTATGACACTATCGCTATGGACACAGTAGCCGACCCAAGGTTTCAAAAGATGAATGAGCTTGTTGACGACATCACTTGGGAAGACTTGTCTAAAGCAGCTAAGGCACAAAATATGGTTGCCTTTTACGGTGCTGGTCAAGCAACACAAGCTACCAACCTCACTGACAAGTTTGCTTCAGTTCTTCTGAAGAAAGAAAAGTTAGTAGTGGTTAAGCGCAGGACTTCTAATACACCTAAAGAAGCCTTAGTTCTAAACGATTTAAACAAGACAATAGATCAAAACATAATGGATGCTGAAAAGCTTGGAGCCGCTGAAGCGGTTAAAGAGCTTAGAGACTTAAAGGATGAGATAAACAACCACATCCTCAAGGAAGCACCCATAGGGGAGCGGATGATGAGCATGTCAAGAGACATCCACCCTGATGTAGAAGATTTCGTATTAAAGCTTAACAATAGTCCCGCAAAGCTTGTGGGGCCAAACGAATTTAAATTAATCTCCGAGATTATGTCAGATCATATGAAAAGGAGAGCGCCAATAACCGAGGACTTTATTGGGTTCTGGAAAGGCGCAGCGCAAGAGTTTATTGAGGATACTGGAAAGGTAGATATACCTTGGGTAACCTTCGATGGAAAACTGCTCTACCAAAGGTATCGACCTGTGGTCGAAGAAAGGATAGAGTTTGTTGACCCTGTAACTGGTCGTAAGGTCTACAATATCTACAAAGATAGCGTGACTGACGGAAAGTTTAAAGGGAAGTCAAGTATTGTTGATGCGAGAACAGGTTACGGTGTAAACGGTAACCACTCAAACGATGCTGCAATTGTTCGGAAGTTCCACTTGTGGGGCAGAGAGAACAAGGTAAGTACTGCAACCATCCACGATGCTTTCTTCGTAAATGTAGGAGAAGCAGCGGGGGCTAAGAATGCTCTAAGACACCTATACGCTGATGCGGTAGAGTCCGAAACCATTCTTAAGACACTCAACGCTATGCGTAAGGAGGGTCTCTCTGATGAAGCCTATCAACGGCTACTTAAGAAGGCTGTAGAAGATGGATTGATAGTTAAGGATGGCCTAACGGCTGAAGATATCCTTGCGCCGATTCCAGTCGGCGAGAGTTGGTATGGAATTGGTCCATAAGTCTGTGACTAAAAATAAATTAAGTGGTCTGTGACCCGAGGAGAAAAATAATGAGCGATGAAACTATAACCAATAATGAGGTAGCAATGGAAAACAATACAGAAGTAAACCAAGAGTCATCTGGAAATGTTGACTTCACATCACCTGAAGCCCAAGCCTTGCTTAAGAGCATGGTGGAAGACGAGTTAAGTGGTATGAAGGAAAACATGAACAAGATGTCTAAGCAACGCGACGAAGCGATGAAGAAGGCTGTTGAGCTTGAAGAGGGTGTTAAAGCCGCTAAGCTTGAGAAACTTGAAGCTGAAGGTAAGACCTCTGAGGCACTTCAGATGAAGTTAGATGAAGCTCTGTTACGGCTTGATGCTGTCAACAAAGTTAACACCACTCTTACTCGTGATCATTCTGTTGACAAGGTACTTGGGGAGCTTCAGTTCCGCAACGGTACTGCTAAAGACATGGCAAAGTCACAAATTGTCAATGAGCTTAAGCAAGATACTGAAGGGGGTTGGGTTCATGCTACTGGAGCTGGTCTCAGTGAATTTGTTCAAGCCTTCGCTAAAGACGAAGAAAACGCTTTTCTATTTAAACCGAAGCAGTCATCAGGTGCCGCCGCTATGCAAGTAGGGGCAGCCGACGGTTCTGTTCAACAAGCTAAGTCAAACACTCCCATTACGGAACAGTCGTTTGAAGATTACTTGCGGAACAACCAAGGTCCTGTAAACGAAATCGGATTCTAAAAACTAATACTAATAATCTTTCAAGGAGATTACACAATGGCACTTTCAGATTTTACTTCCGGTGTATCCGGTTCAGAGATGAAGTTCAAGGTTCAGCGATACGTTAACGACTACTCGCATGAGATGTACACTAACGCACGTAAGCTGTCTGGTACAGCAATCGTAGGCGCTGACGCCGAAATTAGTACTACCATCGAAGACTATATTGGTCAAGCTCGTTGGTACAAGCCCTTAATGGCGAACATCAACGTTCCCAGTGTAAACGATGCCACAGACGGTTCGTACACTGAAGTTGACACAGCGTTCTACAAGTACGCTAAGACTGTTCGTACACACGGCGCAAAAGAAGTTAACGTTCAACGCGTTATCTCACAAGAAGACGGTCTTGCTAAGATCGCACGTGACTTTGGCGAGACTAAAGCACAAGACGAGCACAACTCTGTTCTGGAGACCCTGAACGGTGTTGCAGCTTACGAAGTAGGACGTGGTGGCGGTATTGTCGCATTCAACACTGACTGTGATGACGCTAACACTGGATTCTACGTAGACGTAAACGCTCTTGGAGAGTTCGGCGCAGCTTCTGTTGACGCAACTGACGAGCGACGTTTGATTGACCAAAGCAAGGTCGGAGCAATGCGCGGAGAGCGTCTATTCAAAGCTATGGGAATGGCTTGGAAAGACTACGAAGCTCCCTACTACTACATGATCACTAGCCCAGAGACTCTGGCTGATCTTCGTGGTGCTAACCTAGTAGACGACACTACTATTACCGAAGGA
>Ga0206677_10004333_pt1 | contig 11632 bp, 12 predicted proteins | sample M130m12015metaG_FD_155475 | JGI IMG/M metagenome (GOLD analysis project Ga0206677, IMG submission 155475) | Ammonia-oxidizing marine archaeal communities from Monterey Bay, California, United States - M1 30m 12015 | ecosystem: Environmental > Aquatic > Marine > Intertidal zone | place: USA... | reverse complement strand
GTCGGAGCCATCATTGGCGATAAGTTGTCGCAGGTATTGGTCAATCTGGTTGCTCATAAATACTTCCTGAAGAATCTTTGCGGCCGACTTACTTAGCGTTCAGTACACCGGTATTGGTAACGAATCGCTCGAACAGTTCTTTATCATGCGCGTACTTAAATGCGTCGTCTGGGTCGGCACGCTGTTCCTGAATGGCGCTTAAGAGGGCCTGATCCATTAGCTGCATACCTTGGTTTTGTCCCATTTGCAGCTGTGACGGTATCTGGTGACTCTGGTCGGTCATAATGAGATTTGAGATCGCTCGAGTGTTAATCATGATCTCCATCACAGCGGTGCGGCTACGACCATCGGGCGTTTTGATGAGATTCTGTGTGAGTACTGCTTTTAGACTTTGTGCCAGAAAGCTCTTTGTCTGTTCGCGCTGGGCGCCCGGGAGTGCGTCGATAATCCGATCGAGGGTTTTTACGGCTCCGATGGTATGCAGAGTGCCAAGCACCAGATGCCCGGTTTCTGCCGCGGTCATAGCCATCGATATGGTATCGGCATCACGCAACTCGCCAACCAGAACGACGTCGGGGTCTTCGCGCAATGATGAACGAATGCCATCGGCGAACGATGTCACATGCGTACCGAGTTCGCGCTGAATGATTTGACTTTTATCAGGCACATGCACGAACTCAATAGGGTCCTCGAGCGTAATGATATTGAGCCTGCGATGCTGATTCATGTGGTGCAGCATTGCCGCAAGCGTTGTGGACTTTCCGGTACCGGTTGAGCCTGTTACCAGCACCATCCCCTGGTGATAACTGCACAATTTTTCAATAATGGGTGGTAGGTCGAGCTTTTTGAGCGTTGGGACTTCGGTTGGGATAAACCGGAACGTTGCCCCTACGCCCGGTGGCTTTCGGTAAAGATTAACGCGAAACCGACCGCTCTCTTCAGAGACATACGAGAAGTCGACATCCTGCCCCTTATTGAATACGTCTTTTTGGTTTTTGGAGAGAATCTCATCGATATAGCCCTCAAGTTCAGGCGCACTAAGTTCGCGAAATTTGATTGGTCGGAGCTCACCGTGCATGCGCAGCATGGGGGGGATACCAACGGCAAGGTGCACATCAGAGCAGCCTTGCGAAAGACCGAGCTTTAAGAATGCATCAATACGAGCCATGTATTTACCTCAGTGCAGACTCTGTTCAGCCTGATTAGTTTTTTAGGTCATCCAAGGCTCTCGCCAGCTCATCCATTGAATCATAGCGGTCTTTGATTTCAATCGACATGGCTTTTCGCACGATAGCCGCAATACTTTCGGGAATATTCGGATTCAGTTCTTCGCATGGCGTGCAGTTGCCCTGAACATGCTGATACATAACTGCCATATGGTCGCCTTCGCTGTATGGTGGCTTGCCGGTCAGCATTTCGTACATGACCACGCCGAGACTGTAGATATCAGCATGATGACCAACTTGTTTGCCGAGAATCTGTTCAGGTGCCATGTACTTGGGTGAGCCTATTACATAGCCGGTTTTAGTTAGCTGTGCGTCGTTGGAATCTGGACCTGCGGCCGCGGCGACACCAAAGTCAACGATCTTTAGTAGCCCATCATCGTTAATCAACAGGTTAGCGGGTTTTAGGTCGCGATGCACCACACCAGCTTGATGTGCTTCGGCCATACCCAGAGCGATATCCTGAACCCAGCTTAGCGCCTTTCCCAGAGGCATCGGTTTTTGTTTCTTGATTTCAGCGCCCAACGTATGCGACGGGAAGTACTCCATGGATATTGCATAGTTGCCGCCAAGTTTCAGGAAGTCATAAATACGAATAACATTATTATGCGTAATTTTTCTGGAAAACCTCAGTTCATGGACAAAACGGTTCATCATTTCGTCATCTGTGCTGATAGCTGTGTTTAGGAACTTCAGAATGAGCTGCTCGTTTACGACGGTATCTTCGACTAGCAACACTGTACCGAATGCGCCCTTACCGACTTTTTCGATATAGCGATATCGACCCTCTATCATGTCGTTGGATTCGAGTTCATCAATATTGAAGCGATTGTCTGCAGTGACAATTGGCAGTAATGTTGTCGCCGCGGACATGTCATTGTTAGACAGAGATTGTCCAGTGTCCAAAAGCCTGTGATTGCGGGAACTAAGACCAATAATGCTGTCGCTAATCCGATGTTCGATATGCGCCAGAGCTTCGCTAGCCGCCTGCTTGACTGATTGGTCGCGACCCTTTGCAGAGGCGGTGATTCTGGTTTTCACATCTTCTTTAGTTTGTTCGGATGTGACCATCGATAACGTTTTTATAGCTTCTATACGCACCTCATTTTCTTCGTGCTTGGTGAGGGGCATAATTTTGTGCACGATGCGTTCATCCCCTACTTTTGCCAGAGCCCGAAGCGCGGCTGGGACTGACTTGTCATCTGCGGCGATCATTTCGATCAATGCAGGCATGGCTTCGCTACTGCCAATATCACCCAATGCGTCGGCAGCCCGTTCGCGAACCCACCAGTCTGTATCTTTGGTGGCTGCTATCAGATGCGCTACTGCGCGTTCATCGCGTGTTTGGTTGAGAATTTCGATTGCAGATCGTCGTATATTCTCATCTTCGTCTCGAATCAAAAGCAGTGCTGCATTGCTGACTTTGGGGCCGCCGATAGCCGCTAGCGCATCACAGGCGCGGGAGCGAACCCACCAATCATTATCACCAATGGCATTGAGCAGGTATTTGATGCTGTCAGCATCGGCGAGCTCATTGAGTACTTCGACCGCGGAACGCCGGGTGTATTCGGACTCATCTTTTAGAGCGTTCACAAGATGCGGAATTGTCCCTGGGTCTTTCAGTTGTACTAGAAGCTCTACCGCTTTGCTTTGTACTCCAAAATCGGGATCGCATAGCATGGCACACACAACTTTAATATCTTGAATTTTATTAAACTGCAACAAGCCCTCAACAGCTACCTGGCGCACATCGCGATCGTTGTCCTTAAGCAGGCTCTCCAGCACCTTGGCAACTTCCGGACGCTTGAATTTGGAGATAATACCCGTCAGCGCAACTCTGACGAGGCGATCCCCACCATCAATGCGAGCGATAAGCTCAGGCAGCAGGTCAAGCGTTACAAACTCACGAATCAACTTAAAGGCAGCAAGCTGGTTCTGACGGTCGAGTTGATAGGCGCGCGCTAACAAGCCGCGTATATTCAACCGTTCAACATGCGCACGCAAAATATCAGACATGAGTGCTATAGGCACATCATCTTCGCCGACTAGTGCGATAAGACGATCAGGACTGAAGTTCTGCGAGGCAGACATTGCCGCTGCTACCCCCGAGGCGCAACTGCGATCAGCATGCTTCAAGCCTGCGGCAAACAGCGGAAAGCTGCGCTCATCTAATAGGTCAGCAAGCACATTAACTAGAGCCATGGTCTGTTTTTTGTTAGCGTTGGCCAGAGATTCGATGATGACTGGCACGGCACTTTGTCCAAGGCCTGTGAGTGCTAGTAGGGCTTTTTTAGCAACAACCGTTTGGCAATCCCGTTCTTCTAGTAAACGGGACAGGTTTTTTTCGGCTTTTAATGCGCTGAAAAGCTTCATTACACTCTAAAGTATTCTGACCTAAGGGCCTTGTTAGCTAGCGCGCATCTGCGCAAAAAACAGAGATTTGCCTCACCACTCATTCCAGAGGAAAAGCATGACTCATCATGAGTTACAATGTCGCGCTTTAGCCACAATGCATTCTGTTAAGTGTGTCACGAATTATGCCAACAACATCCGATAATTACATAGAAAAAGCCCTGTCTGCTATAGAGGTGCCGTTTCTCGGGCGTAATCTGCTGTCCGCCGGCGCTGTTTATGAGTCTAGTGCAGATGGCACCGGACTTAAGATTGCCTTGAAACTTGGGTTCTATCTTGGTGCAGACCAGTCACGCATTGAGGCTGATTTGGCTGCCGCAGTGCGAGCGGAAACCGGAAACCCAGCAACTGTGAGTATTAGCAGTGAGGTGGTTGGTCATACAGTGCAAGGTACGCTGACGCCTCTTGAAGGCGTAAAGAACGTGATTGCTGTAGCTTCCGGCAAAGGCGGCGTTGGCAAGTCCACGGTAGCCGTTAATCTGGCTCTCGCGCTGCATGCCGATGGGGCCCGTGTCGGTATTTTGGATGCGGATATATATGGCCCCAGTCAGGCGCGTATGCTCGGGTCTGCGGGTCAGCAGCCGGTGAGCAAGGACGGTAAGAGCTTTGAGCCGTTGCAATGCTATGGCATCAGCATGATTTCCGCCGGCAACCTTTTTGATGAGGAGCAGCCCGCTGTTTGGCGTGGGCCGATGGTCACGCAGGCGCTCAGTCAGCTGACTTTTCAAACACGCTGGCCGGATCTTGACTATTTGATCGTCGATATGCCTCCGGGTACCGGGGATATTCAGCTTACCCTAAGTCAGAAAATTCCGGTGGCTGGTGCGGTTATTGTGACGACGCCTCAGGATATTGCGCTGCTTGATGCACTCAAGGGCTACAAGATGTTTGAAAAAGTGAATGTGCATGTGCTCGGGGTTGTCGAGAATATGAGCACATTTGTCTGTCCGCATTGCAATGAAGAGACCGCATTGTTTGGTGATGGGGGCGGTGCCGATATGGCCGATAAATATAATTTGCCATTGCTGGGGCAGTTAGCGTTAAACGCATCTATTCGGCTGCGGGCGGATGAGGGTAACCCCAGTGTGGTGGCTGATCCGGAGGGTCCCGCGGCTTGTGAGTTCACTAATATTGCGCGAAACATGGCAGCAGGCTTGTCGCTGCGTAAAAAAGATTATAAAAAGTCATTTCCCAAGATCGTAGTTGAGTAGCGCGGTCATACATTTAACTAGGAGCAGGCATGTCCATTAAAGCTGATCGCTGGATCAGGCGTATGTCGGAAGAATATAGCATGATAGAACCGTTTGAGCCGACCCAGGTTCGTCGAAACGACGCCGGACCTATTATTTCCTATGGCACATCAAGCTACGGCTATGACGTTCGTTGTGCCGCTGACTTTAAAGTATTTACTAATATTAATTCTGCTGTGGTTGATCCAAAAAACTTTGCTTCCGAAAGTTTCGTGAGTGTGGAAAGCGATGTTTGTGTGATACCACCTAACTCATTTGCACTTGCCCGCACCGTTGAGTATTTCCGCATTCCGCGCAGCGTGCTCACAATATGCTTGGGCAAGTCTACCTATGCTCGATGTGGAATTATCGTTAATGTCACTCCGCTCGAGCCTGAATGGGAAGGTCATGTGACTTTGGAGTTTTCCAATACCACCACATTGCCAGCAAAAATATATGCCAATGAGGGTGTCGCTCAAATGCTGTTCTTTGAGTCAGATGAGATCTGCGAAGTGTCCTATGCTGATCGCGGTGGCAAATACCAAGGTCAGACTGGCGTTACTTTGCCTAAGGCGTAAGTCGCTTCAGAGCCGGTAGCTCAACAACAGCAAGGTCGCCCGTTTTTTGCCATTTTTTAACTGGATTACTTTTACTGCTTGAAAATTTACCTCGGACGCATACCAGATGTAGGCTGACCGGCTCGATCCCGGGCGTTGCCGTAAATACTTGATGGTGTTGAATGTTCCGGCCGGAGTTTTTACGGTTTCCTCACCCTGATACGTAAACTCATAGGTTTTGGCGGCGTTGCGGTGAATCATGGTGTAGGTGCTTGGCTGCTTGCCAGCCTGCAAATCTAGGGTCACCTGCAGGTCCGCACTCATGCGATCGAGCATGCCTGGGCTTAGTCTGACGTCTGCAAGTTCTTCCTGATGGTTACTGTGCGCGATGCCAGCATTCCAATCGAAACTGGCATGGCTATCTTCCAGTTTGTCGCCGCTGCCGGCGTTAAAATTGTACTCGTCAACGCGGATTGTGTCTCCATCCATGGTAAACCGGCTGCTTTCAATGGCTGCGTTGGGTCGGATTAGACTGGCGAGTCCGGTTGCCTCGGTGCGACTGCTGAGCAGATACTGTCCGGCAGTATTTGTGGTTTGCAGTTCGATAACACCTTGGCCCGACAAACCAAAGGCCTTAAGTTGATAGCGAAGTTCGAAGGGAAATAAAGTCGTGGCTTGAAGCGCGGGCTGGGGGTCGATGTTTGCGACAGGGTCGGGCGCGCCATTTGCACCGCCGGACGCAGTGATTGCCATAAGTGACGCCGCGGCCAAAATGTTTCGGATGACTAAACTAATTGTTTTCCTGCTCATGGAGTACCTCAGGCGCTGCAAGCTCTTGGCCGTTGTTGTATACAACGTTATTTTCCAATTTCAGTTGACCGCTCGTGAGCATTGCAATGGCTTGCGGGTAGATTATGTATTCACCAATGCGTACCCGATCGGCAAGTGACTCGGCCGTGTCGCTAGGACGAATGGCCACTTGATATTGCACTATAGAGGGACCGGCATCGAGTTTTGGTATGACAAAATGCACAGTGGTTCCATGCCACTGTTCGCCGGCATCGATGGCTCGTTGATGCGTGTTGAGGCCTGGGTAGGCGGGCAGTAAAGAGGGGTGGATATTGATCATGCGACCGTCATAGCGGTTGACCAGATCTCCGGCCAGAATCCTCATAAAGCCAGCGAGTACAATCAGGTCGGGTTTAATCTGTTCTATAGCAGCGTAGAGCGCATCATCGAAATCACTGCGCTTTGCAAATGATTGGTAGTCGACGGTGATTGCCGTTATACCCGCATCAATGGCACGCTGGAGTCCATAGGCCTCGGGATTATCGCTTACGACGGCAACAATTTCTAAATCAGCAATCTGTGCATCAAGAATGGCTTGCAGGTTTGTGCCGCTGCCTGACACCATGACAACCGAGCGCATCATGGTTCCAGATGCACCCCACCACTGCCATCGCTGATACTGCCGATAATTTTTGCCGATTCGCCGGCATCATTCAGCAGGGCGACCGCAGCAGCAGCCTGATTTTTATCGACTACCAGTACCATGCCAATACCGCAGTTGAAGGTCCGTTGCATCTCAGTCTCGGGAATGCCGCCTTCCTTTTGCAGCCATTTGAATATTTCAGGCCGTTGCCATGCGGCGGTATCAACACCGGCATCGACATCCGCCGGCAGAATTCGCTCCAGATTCTCGGCTAGACCACCGCCGGTAATATGAGCAATACCTTTAACTGGCATCTGTTCAATGAGCGCAAGTACAGGCTTGACGTAAATTCGGGTGGGCTCAAGAAGGTGCCTGCCTATGCTTGTGTTTTGCCAAGGGCTGTCCGGCATGATGTTGGTATTGTCGAGCACTTTTCGGATCAGAGAATAGCCGTTGGAATGCGGACCCGAAGATTCTAAGCCGATGAGTGAATCACCGGCGGAGATGGTGCTGCCATCGATAATGGCAGCTTTTTCGACCACAGCAAGACAGAAACCCGCCAAATCATAGTCGCCCTCGGGGTACATGCCCGGCAGTTCGGCTGTTTCGCCACCCAGAAGTGCTGCTCCGGCGCGTTTACACCCTTCGGCGATACCGGCGATAACATTGCTGGCAACATTATTATCGAGCTTGCCGCAGCCATAGTAATCGAGGAAGAACAGAGGTTCGGCACCCTGAGCCAATACATCATTAGCGCACATGGCGACTAAGTCGATGCCGACAGTATCGTGCAGACCCAGATCTATGGCCAGGCGGAGCTTGGTGCCAACACCATCGGCTCCAGCCACCAACACAGGCTGGCGGTAGCGCTCGGTATCCAGCTCAAACAATCCACCAAAGCCACCGATACCGCCGAGTACACCGGGACGATGGGTTGCTTTTACCAGAGGCTTGATGCGGTCGATGAGTTCGTTACCGGCATCGATATCAACACCTGCATCTCGATAGGTTACGGGTTTTTTTTGGCTCATTCTTATCTCTTGTTTGTGCGAAGCTACTCCGCAGAGGCGAAGTGCGAGGCTATAATACCGTGAGTGCAGACAGAATGATGAAAATTTCTTTGAAACAGCTAACTTTATTTGCCGTCTTTGCGGTCACCTTTTGGTGTGGCGGACTGGCGCAAGCCGCTCATGTAGGTGGCTTGTACACAGCCAATGTGGAGCTTGCCGATAGCAGCAGCAGCGCCCGTGCTCGGGCATTTTCAGCGGCTTTGGCCGAAGTTCTGGTGAAGGTGACCGGTCAGGAGAACCTCCCAGCTGAGCAGGCTGCACGGTTTTCTAATGCGGGCGCTTTTATCCAGCAGTACCGGATGCTCGAAAATGGCCAGATTAGTGTGACTTTCGATCAGCTGGTGCTAAGGCGCGAGCTGGATGCAGCTGAGCTTCCGGTCTGGAGCGCTGAGCGTCCAGCGATTGTTGTTTGGTTGGCTGTTGACGAAGGAGGGGGCAGACGCAGTGTGCTTGGCGCTGCTGGAGGGCTGTTTGGTAATAATGTCGCTATCGCTGACAGTTATAGACAGGCATTGTACGAATCAGCTGATAAGCGCGGGTTGCCATTAATACTGCCTTTAATGGACGGTGAAGATTTAGTTCAGGTTTCATTTGCCGATGTTTGGGGTGGTTTTGGTGACATCATGTTGGCGGCATCTGCGCGATATTCAGCTAATGTTGTTTTGATTGGCCGGCTTCGACTGTCAGGTGCAAAGGTGCCTAAGGTGCGCTGGTCGATGTTTGTTGCGGGGAGTGAGGGTGCGGAGTGGGTTGGTGAGCTAGGCGATGGTCCGAGAGTTGCCGCTGATATGCTCGGGCAGCAGCTTGCCACGTTTGCTGCCGCCGCCGATGCCATTACAGTTACAGTGCGAGGGATTAATACGTTAGATGACTATGCGCGAGTGCTCGATTATCTGCGGGGACTGCCTATTGTTGAGCGGGTTCACGTCTCTCGTGTCGTGGCCGGTGCGGTCGAGTTTTCTATTGCTGCCAGAAGCGACAGTGAAAGACTCAACCGCGATATCAGTCAGGGCGGGGTATTGTATGAATGGGCTGGGGGGAGCGCTGAGGTTGCCCCAGCGGGTAGCGCTGCAACCCTAGAGAGCTACAGGGTCGCCGATGGACTGGTGTACACCATTAAGTAAGGAATAACTTTACCGATTATGTTGTTTGCCAATCTGTTTCAAGCTCGTCAAATTCCAAACTGGATCTGTGCTATTCGGGTGCTACTGATCGCGCCTATTTTGTATTTACTGCTCGATGAGCGTTTTGCTTTGGCCTTATTGCTGGCCTCGCTAGCGGCCGCTTCAGATGCCCTGGATGGTTATCTGGCTAAACGGTTTAACTGGACTAGCCGTCTGGGTGGCTTTCTTGACCCATTGGCCGATAAATTTTTGCTGGTGGCGATCTTTCTGGTATTGACGGACTTGGGTCTGGTGCCGGTTTGGCTAATGGCGGTCGTTATTGGTCGTGATATTGCAATTGTTGTCGGCGGGTTCGCCTATCAATGGCTTATCGGCGAGGTATATGCAAATCCCACTTGGATCAGTAAGGTGAATACGTTCTTGCAATTAATTTATGTGCTCGGTGTAGTTGCACAACAAGCCATTGGCTTGCCCGGTGAATTAGGGTTATTGATTTTAGGCACGTCGGTGTTTGTCAGTAGTTTGATCAGCGGCCTCGACTACATTTGGACCTGGGGTGCCCGCGCTCTGTCCAACCGCGGCAAAGAAAGGGCCAGGTAGCAATGCATCAGCTGTCCCTCGATGTGCAACTTGCCGATTATGCCGTGTTTGAAAGTTTCTATGCGGGTGAAAATGCGGCCGCTGTATTTGCCTTGCAGCGCTTGGTAAAGGGTGAGCAGGGCGTAGTTTGGCTATGGGGTAATCAGGATGCAGGCAAATCGCATTTGTTGCAGGCATTGATTGCTCAAGCCGGCATCAATGGTGTTTCCTCAGCATATTTGCCGTTGGGCGATGCAACGATGCAGCCAGGAATGCTTGAAGGTATGGGCGAACTGGAGCTTATTTGTGTCGATGATGTGCAGGCAATTGCTACTAACCACGATTGGGAGGCGGCACTCTTTCGATTGTACGAAGAGCTATTTCAGGCAGGTGGGCGCTTAGTTGTTGCTGCAAATGTTGCTCCGGGCGGCGCGGGTTTTAGTCTGCGTGACCTGATGTCGAGGCTGGCTTCCGGGGCTACTTTTCGACTGCATGCATTGAGCGATAAGGACAGCGTGTTTGCTCTGCAGAAGCGGGCTGCATGGCGCGGTTTGAATTTACCGGAAGAAACAGCGAGCTACTTATTGACCCGGGTTAATCGCAGCCCCAGCGTATTGTTTGCGTTGCTTGATCGCTTAGATAAACAAGCATTAACGGCTCAGCGGAAGTTAACGGTGCCGTTTGTTCGTGAGGTGCTGGGTGATCAGAGCTAATATTTTTTTGCACGAAAGACAGCCTAGCGGAACGGAGAAAGTGCCTCAATACGCAATAGAAAAGCTTTTGATGCAGCACCTTCTTATGCTTATCCCCGTTGGGCGTAGATGGCGACAAAGAACAAGCTGATGGATATGCTGGCTACTGCAAAAGCCAGAAGAAACTCTCCTGAGCTTGCTATCACATCCATTACACCGAGAGTGGCATAAAAGATCATTGCGAGGGCAATAAGGTTACCCCAGTTGCGGATGCGCCGGAGCGCGCCCAGTAGCAGTAATGCTGGGATAGCAATTCCAAGCAAAATGACAAGCCAAAGCTGACTACTGGCATCACTTTGCAGCCAGAGCGTGGTTGCAGTGCTCAGGGCGAAGAGCAGGGCAACTGAGATACGATAGAGCAGGGTCATATGAGGTTTCCGCTAAGGGTTGTGAAGCGCTTAAGTTTTTTCTGAGCTGAGCTTATGCCCGAAGTTTAACGGCGATTTTAGCGACCCGTTTACCCAGCGCCTGTGCGACGGCGATTTCTTCATCGCTGAGATGGGTATCGGTTTTTTCGCGGGCAACATGGCTTGCGCCATAAGGTGTTCCGCCAGTGCTAGTGGTGGTGATTGCCTGCTCAGAGAACGGGACGCCGACTAACAGCATGCCATGATGCAGCAGTGGAATAGTCATGCTCAGCAGAGTTGATTCCTGGCCACCATGCAGGGTGCTGGTAGAAGTAAACACAGCAGCAGGTTTGCCGATAAGACTGCCTGCCATCCAGTCTGCCGCGGTGCTGTCGAGAAAGTATTTTAATGCTGCAGCCATATTGCCGAAGCGTGTTGGACTGCCCATGATTAAACCGGCGCATTCCTTTAAGTCTTTCATTGTGGCATAGGTTGCACCACTTTCCGGCACCTGTGGTGCGTTAGCTGTTGTTTCTGTTGATACCGAGGGTACGGTCCTTATCCGTGCCTGACAGGTATCCACGGAGTTAACGCCACGGGCGATATGCTTCGCAAGTTCAGCAGTAGAGCCGGAGCGTGAGTAGTACAAAACGAGAATATCGACCATTGCTGCAATTCCTGATTTTAGAGTGTTAACCGTAAGTTCTTGATGGTCATTACCGATCATATTTTCGGATTCATTTTTCTGGGCCGGAAAGCGTCTGGGCATTAGTGTACAGAATTTTCGGTTTGGCATTTATTCCTTACAAGATATCCAGAACGTCTTCTGGAGGACGACCGATGCGAGCACGCTTGCCGTGGACCACAATCGGACGTTGGATGACCTTGGGGTGCCCGCAGAGCCATG